>Ga0208299_1002286_pt1 | contig 13083 bp, 14 predicted proteins | sample 15_taG_FD_184089 | JGI IMG/M metagenome (GOLD analysis project Ga0208299, IMG submission 184089) | Marine viral communities from the Subarctic Pacific Ocean - 15_ETSP_OMZ_AT15312 metaG (SPAdes) (version 2) | ecosystem: Environmental > Aquatic > Marine > Oceanic | place: Pacific Ocean | collected...
TTGGTTCTACTCCGAATTTTTGGAGTATAGTTTTGAGGTTAGCCTTGTTCTGTTCGGTTGCATAAAATACTTCTAAATATTCATATGCTTCTTTAAGGCTTGATTCATAGTATTTTGCTACTATTTCTAATAACCACTTTTCATGTTTCATCTTCTTTTTTCCTTTAACATACTTTAACCATTCTTTCTTCTTTGGGAGAACATTGGTGTATAACTTGTATAACTCTTTTGGTTTAAGATTGTATCTCTGAATTTCATTTACTACATCAACATATTCCATCTTCATAGATAGAAATCTATGTATCATATAGTTAGACCACTGCTTCTTCTCTGTTTCATTTAGAGAATCCCAATAACCTTTGGTCTGTTTTTGTGTAATGTGTGTAACGTGGTCGAATAGACCTTTATTTTTCATATTTTAATACTTTTATTTTTGTGTGGAAAATCAACATCAGGAATTTCTTTATCTAAAAATTTACACAACTTTCCCCAGCCATCCCCATTATCGCATATGTTCATATTTAAATAGTTAATATTATTCTTAAACAATAGACTTATATTGCTATCATGTTTAAATTCTGTCCGTCCTTTGATCCATTGTTTTTGATAATCTGGATAATTCTTAAACACTTCTTCATCACCAATCCCTAACCAATTCCAATGATCAAAACTACCTTGTTTTAACCTCTTAACTTTATCTTGTAAAACGGCCTCTACATAATCATCTAAATTTCTTGTTAGACTGATGTATTTAGCGTCTGGATATTCATGTACAATATGACTAAAAACTGTAGGTTCATAAATAGGATAATCCAAATAACAATCATACCGATCTATACCAGTCAGTATATCTCTTTGCATATGTAAATTATATTGAAATACATACACATTGTTTTTTAATAAACCACCACGAGTATGCAATACTTTATAACCAAGAATAGTTAAAGCTTTTTCTAAGCTCATAGTTCCAGTTTTATTATAACCAAAAACAAAAATTTTATTACTCATAACCTTCTCTTTTTTAAGAATGAACTAAAATATCATTTACATAAAATAAATCATCTCCACCAAGATCAACTGCATAATAAGTTTCATCAGATATAGCATAAGTATTTGATGTAATTGAAATATCTTCTCCTGATGAACTTACAAATTTGGCATCAGAGTAAATTTCAGAAGGTACTGTAAATCGATATTCATTGGGGCTAGATAACCACACCTTTGGGACCTGTTTAACTGGCAATCTGCCATAATTATCTGGTAATTTATATTTGTTATTTACATAATAGTATGCAGGTATAGTTTTTGAATCAATATCTATAACACGAGAACCTGTAATTGATCCAGATATTGAACCTGAAGTCCAAATTGTATGATCATTACTTTGTGGATTTAAACTACCAATACTCAAAGCCTTCACATTATCACCAATAACTAAATCCTGTACTTGTTTGGTTGAACCATCAAACATAGATATGGTACTACCACTTGATGCTATATGACGATATTGTATTGAAGGTACAATTTCCCATTTTCTAAAGTCATCACTTGAAGATGGAATTAATCTATGAGAACATTGTTCAGCTCCCAAATCTATTATACCATCATGGCTGTGTAAAAATACTTGAGTGTATTCATAGTTATATGAAAAATTAGGTCTATCATCACTACCACTCCCTATAATATATTTTTCAAAATATGGATAATAACCAAAATAAGAACCATCTTCATAAGACTGACTTAAATCGTTAAATTGATCAGATTCATACGAATAAAAACCTAACTTACCACCTAATAATCCCCTATCAAATTGTTGTCGTTTAATAACATAATCTGGGTAAGTACTATTCGGTGTACAGGAATCAGGATCAAACTCATCAATCATTAATGATGCGGATGGGGACCTCTGAAGTATATTTCTAAAATTTATTTTATTATAAGACCCACTTGATAATGGTTTTAATTCAGGATATTTGTATGGTGAACTCACAAACAAAGTATACTCATTAGACCCAGATTTAATTTGCCAATTAGACTCTCCCCCACTATATGATCCTGTTCCTTGAAATACACCATGATAACTATAATCTTGTTCTAAAACTAATGAAGATGAAATATTATGTTCTGCAACACTTGAACTCAGTTTATTATAAAATGATAAAGATGGGTTTTGTGCCTCGTCATCATAATATACCCCATAAACATAAAGAGTATCAATATTTTGTGTAGATAAATAAGATGATAATCCATTAACCTTTGGGGCTATCGGTGCGTCATAGCAACACGCACAATTAGTATTAAATTCATATATTTTTACATCACCAGATCCACTCTCAATAGTAAAATCATATCCAGCAATCATCCCAACTTTATAATCTGGCCAACCACCTGCACTTGCAGTAATATACTGACTAACATCTTTTAGACTCTTTGTAACTTGTCCTGATAAATTAACAGAACTATATGAATAATTTAATGCCATAATCTTTAACTCCTAAACATATTTACTCAAATAAATAAATATGGTATCTATTGCACCAACGCACAACTTAAACACGTATGTAGTTATAAATATCTCAAACATAATATTATACGATAATAACATATCTGTATGACCTAGCAACTTCGGTAATATCCCAAATGCAAATGATATAAAAATTGCTGTGTCTATAAATTGACTAATAAATGTACTACCGTTATTTCTCAACCAAAGATATTTTCCTTTAGTTTTATCTTTTAAATAATGAAAAAGAAAAATATCATTATATTGTGCACATACATATGCCAACAAACTACCCAAAACTATGGATGGACTTAATGAAAATAATCCACCTAACCAACCAGATGCTCCCCAATCTGCAGAATTAGGTACATAGGCAATAATAAATTGTGATAATATTAAATACATAACAGATAAAAACAGCCCAATATGTACTGCCCTTTTAGCCTCACTCTTACCATAATGTTCACTTAACAAATCTGTAGCTAAAAATATAGAGGCATACATAACATTACCACCACTTACGGCCCATCCAAATAAATCAAATTGTTTATTGACGAAAATCTGTGATAAAATTACAGCAAATCCAATATACGAAATTAACCATTCCTTTCCAAGTCTATATAATCCTAAAACAAAAGAAAGAGAAACAACTATTTGTAATATAAATAATAATTCATTACTCATCTTAAAAATCCCACTTTAAACCAATCGTTGGAAATATCTGTTTTTGACTAATCCCTACCTCTCCCCCAACACTTAAATTCCCAAAACTATACCATACTTGTGGTTCTGCCATCAAAACAATAGTTTCATCTTCATTCCACACATCCAAAAAACCCATAAAAGATACCCTATCATTAAATGGTTTAAACCAAACTACAGTATATTGATATCCTGTACCATATAATTCAGTTTCTCGTATCCACACACTTGAAAGTAATGTTAAACTACCTAAATTAATAGGATACTCAACTCCTACTAACCAGGCTGGATCAAAACTCCCATAAGTATTTAACCCACCATTGTATTGTACTCCCAACCCAACTTTATCTATATTAAAAATTCTTGTAAATTCCCAATAGGACATAGAAGTAGAACTGCCCTCCCCATAATCAAAATCAACAAACCAAAATGTTGAACCATATTCATCGGGTTTAAACATTTCTAAAGTTGAAGTATTATATTCTCGTTCCACATCATAATGTAATTGTATGTTTGTCTGTGCTGATAGCAAACCGAGTAATAAAGCTATTCCTATTTTTTTATTCATTATTATACTCATTTCCATATAACTCTATCATTCCCAACTTCGGATGATACATATGAGTTGCCCATTTGCAATGGTATTCTTCATCTTCTAATTCTGTTAAAAATGGTTGAGTCATTGCACGAAACCCTTTATCTTTAAACAATTCAATTCCTCTCTTAAAATCACTTACTTCATAACAAGTATGATAAAAAACTGAATGTCTTTTCTTTAACATATTCTCAACTGGATTTGGTGTTCCATTTCCCTCAATTAACTCTATCATATGAGTTTCAGTTTCACTTATCATTGTGGTTGTCATAATATTCTTATCTTTTATAGGAATTTTATATGTAGATATTATCGGATACAGAGTTTTAAATGCCTCAATAGAAACATCAGTAGATTTAACTGCATAAGCAATATGATTTAATTTTATATCCATTTTACTTCCTCTATCCAAGTTGAACCATTATAACCAAGTTTTTTAGTAACACCTACTGCTCTCCAATTCCAGCCATCCACATATCCTAAATCTCTACTAATTCCAATACTCTTTAGATGAACAGCTAAATTATTAAATAAACTTGGTATTAAATTTCTAATATGTCGATATTCTGGATGACACCACCAATGTCCGCCATATGCACTATTTTTAGGTAATATACCTGTTAAATTCCACCCGTGATCTAATATGGATATCTCATTAAACCATTGAAATTGCCAATGTACTACAATATCATCAACTATTTGACAATAAAATATAACTCCATTTGCAATTCTTCTTTGCAACTCTACGAAATCCCATATTTCATCCCAATCATGTAATTCTTTAGTCATCACATCAATACCCTTTTGTATCTGAGATTTATACTTTTTTAATTTACTTAAACTATCTATGACCACGAAACCAAATAAACCATCATATTCTACTTCTAATTTATTTAAATCTCTTTCCCCAAACCAATAACATTCTTCTTTATATCTATACCATGCGTTATCATTTTTAATAGTATCCAACCTCATATCAGATTTAAATTTTTTATTATTTCTCTGAAATGAATTCCATTTAAGTTCAAATAAAGGCTTATCTCCCCTTTGTAACATCAATACATGAATAAGTCTTTCTAAACCCCAACCAAAACATGCGGTACATTCGGCACCAATGCCAAAATTTTCAATAAATTTTCTGTGATGTAAATTTATAGAACCTACTGCAATACTTCTATTCTCATTAGGTATTTCTGCAAGTATTTCAATTTTAGCTCCCGATAAATGTTGTGCTCTTTTTTTCAACTCTGACTTACTACCAAAAAAAGGATCATTGGCTATTTTAAATTTATATTTTAAACCAATGACATCTAAAAATTGTTTAACATAATATACAATATCACATAAACTATCCTCACAATAATTTTGTGTCCCAACAAATATAATTTCTGACATTGTAAAATTAAATAATCGTTCTAAAGAATCTCCCTCGTCCTCTATACGAGTACATTTACCAGTTGCAGTATAACACTTATTTCCATTCAACTTTTTATCAGACAACATACTATAACAATGATAACATACTGTAGGTGAACACATCCCTATTGAATCACCATGAAACGAATGTATCATACTTGCCTGATTTTCAAAACCATCTATATAACCAGTTTTCTCTACATTCTCTAAAGAAAGATGAGATGGTATCCATAATTTTTCAGCATCAAAAAATTCTCCTATTTTATAGGTAGTCTTTTCTAATTGATCCAAATAATCAACTATTTTACCATTTAATACAAATAAACCTTTACCAACTTGATTAATCATACATAACCTTCATGACTTGTATATCCAAACATACCTACCACCCTCGTCTTTAAGTGGATGTATAGTATGATAAAAATGATTTTTACTCAATAAAAATGTTCCAACTTTACCAACAATAAAATAAAGTCTTACCATAACATTCTTCTTTAAATAACTATCTGGAATAACATATTCTTCAAAATATTTATTGCTATCAATTTTTTTATATTGTTTATATAAAACTGACTCTTTATCAAAAAACCCATATGGTGACATTCCAGGATAATGTAAACTTTTAGAAACAAAGTCAGGAAAATTAGAATTTTTTATAGAAATCTCATCATCTACTTTAGGTAATAAATATCCCAGACCATTACTTTCAAATAAATCTCTCATAACAACATACTTAGAAGCAAACATATCAAGTAACCCATCATTATCATATGTCAATTTTATATAAAAATTTTCTTTATCCTCTTTTATTTTAAATGGTTCTGGCCATCCTCCCTGAACATCAATTTTTGTCGGACAACTAAACTTATCAGAAAATTTAGATATAATTTTATCTGATATAGCACTATCGTGTCTATGACCACCAAAACTTAAATTCATCACTCTAAAATCTTTAACATCAGACTCTAAAAAATTAGTAAAATCGAATTTATCTATTATTTCTTCAGTCAATAAACAATTAGTATTAAAACTGACTGCCTTTAATTTTCCATCACTCGGTATTAAATCAACACAACACAAAGTGGCCGTGTTATCTATACCAGTATTCATATTACTAAACATTTCAACAATAGAATTTGATATATCAGAAATTTGACTCTTGTATCTATCTTCACGATATTCAATATCACTCAATATAGGATTAACATAGTCTTTTAAATTAGCATCATATTCTAATCCCATAGTCATTTCTTTAGTTTTTTGATAATGAGATAAAAATACATCATCATCTGACTCTATTTCAAAATTAACAATTTTATCATTAAGTAATGAAAAATTACTAATATTATAACCATTGTATGAATGATCATATAACCTATCAGCTAAACAAAACTGAACTGGAATATCATTCCAATGTACAAAAATAGGAAAATTTAAAAAATCCTTATATGGTAATTTATAACCATCTGTATATCCTTTAATTAAATCAGTAATTAAATTCTCCATTAAAACTACAGTATCAATATCACTATCTGGTCTACAATCTCCTCTGGCAACTGAACCAGCTATCAATATATCATACACCTTTTCGTCTTTTAAAACTGATTTTTCCCTCATTGTCTTTACAATAAAATCCCAAAAATCCTTTTTCATATCGGCTGTCCAATCGAATATTGGAAGTGGTCCATTACTTTTCATATGTTTCAACTTCTATTTTATATTTACTAAATAACCTATGACTTATATCATCATCCCACCACTCTCCTACTACTTCTCTCCGATAAGCAGCAACCTTTGATAAACCAGACTTAATTATTAATGTAGCACAATCTTTACACGGAAATTGTGTTACAACTATTATATTGTCTTGTAATGATAGATTACATTTTTTTGCATTTTCTATCGCCACATCTTCTGCGTGTATCATCTTATCAAGAAAAAATCTATTATACCCAACAGATAACATATCAAAATTATCTCTATCTAAAATAATTGCACCAACTTTAATCTTTTCATCATGAGAAAAAATATTTGCTATATTTTGTGCTAATTCAAGATATTTTTTCATATTCTTTTTTTCCATGAATCATAATTCTTCCGTATTCATATTTTTCTAATTTCATTATTTTAAGATTTGCATTTTCAAATGAATTAGTTAAATTTTCTAATGATAATTTAGAAAAAAAATGTTCTCCCAAATCACAAACATCTATTATAGATGAATGTACCTCTATATCATTATCAGATTCACTTATCACTTTTTTGATTTGATTCCAATTATTAATTTCATCTGGATTTCTCGTATATATAAGAAAATGAGAATTATTTTTTAACACACGACTTAATTCTTTAGCTGCTTTATTGACATCTTTTATATAAGACCATGTTTCAATTGAAATCATAAAATCAAAACTGCCATCTTCAAATGGTAAATTTTCTACCGAACAATTATAAAACTCTGTATTATTATTTTTATTATGTTTATTTGCATAATTAAAAAACTCTTTTGATGGTTCTACTCCAACATACTCCCTAAATCTTTTTATTGATTCATGATTACTAATATTTCCAGTTCCACATCCTATATCTAACAAAGACCATTTTTCTAATTCTCCATCCCAACCACTTAAAACATCAATCACATCTTGTACTGAAAAAGTTATTACATCATTAAAAAATTTGATATAATTTCTACTGACAGATTTTTTTAGATATGGATTGTATATTTTTTTCATTTCATTTCACTTTAAACAATAGAGAGTTTGAAATGAAGATCCATAATCCTTTGGTGGTACTCCCAAAAATTTAGCATTGGGTATAACTTTATTAAAATTTTGTAATTTATAGAAAACACAAAATCCTGAACATTCATTCATATCTACATCATCTTTATCAATTATTATATTATCATAATCTATCCAATAGACAACATTTTCATATTCAATATCATCTACATTTAATTTTGGAACATTATATTGTTTATTATGAGTACAAATCCAATTATAAAATCCATGAAACTCTTTATCAGACAAAACAGTAAATAATATTTGACCATTTGGATTCAATAATCCTAAAAGGTCATTTAAAATATCTTGAGTTTCACTAACTGTACAATGTGTAAAAACACTATAGGCCAAAATAACATCATACTTTTCTTCAAGTATATCACTCGCCTTCAAATCTTTTGTACCAGGAGGATTATAACTTATATGCCACTTATCATAAAAAATAAAATTTGCTTCAGGAAACTTTTTTTTAGCCATTTTAATTGAATTTAAATTCAAATCTATACCAGTATAATTTTCAAGTTTAATATAATCTTGAGCACTTATTAAAAAATTACCTATATTACATCCAAAATCTAATATTTTTGCATTCTTCCAATCAATAGTAGTGTTGTGGTTAAACACCTCATATAAATTTTTGTTATCATCCTGAATATGAAATTTATCGGGTCTTAAATTTATCATTCTCATTTAACAAAATTATCTTTTAAAACTAAATTTTCTATATTATTACAAAAAACTATAACTCTATTTTTTTCTATGGATACTATATCTTTGTAATACGACTTCCAGTCACTTTTTTCTATAAATTCTTCAAATAAATACTGACTTGATGCAAACTGGTCTACTCGGGAATATTCATCAAATGAATATCTTAAAATAAAAATATTATCAGGGATATCAAATTCTGGAATTCGTAATGGCCATTTATCCACTACATACTCATCATAATCCATACTATTAGACTTTAATGTTTCTTTTAATTTATCTGTCCATGCTGGTGATGGATTATCTTCAAACGCTACATTTCTTAATCCCAATACATGATTAAAATTATTATCTTTTAAAAAATCCACAAAAGTATCAAATTTAAAATTTTCACATTCTGTTTTATTTAAATCTATATTAGTATTTATTTCAGATAAATAATCATCTACCCAATCAAATGCAACAAGAGTCCCGCAATTTTTATTAGACTCTGTTAAAAAATCATTTGATATCCAGCAGTTAGATATTTCTAACGATATATCTTCTATTTTTTTATCGTTTCCCACTCTACCTTTTCCCATTTATCATTCTACAATATTACCATTTTCACGCCACAGTTTTGAAGAAATGAGTTTTCCGTTTTTATAAGTTTCTATTGAACATTTATTTCCACTTTTATACCAACGAAATTCCTTTCCTGTCTGTGCCCCTGCCTTATAAGTCGATTCTACTTCTTTTTGTCCATTACTATGCCACGTAGTAGATTTTCCATTGAGCATATTATCTTTCCAATTTCTTTTAGACTTTATCTGACCAGTGTTATACCACTCACACCTAAATCCATGTCTTTTATTTCCTTTCCATCTCGTTACTTTCTTTTTCTTTCCAATAAAAAACCACTCAGTCCACGTCCCATCTCTTACATTCTTATTTACAAACTCCCACTCGTTTTTTATATTTCCATTATCATGATAATACCACTCTTTTAATTTCACTTGAATACCTTCATTATAAACGGCCCTGGATTTCTTTTTTCCATCTTCATAATAAGAAAAATCTATTCCAGTAAATGGTAGCAAAGGCCTTTCGTCCGCCGCTGGATAATAAATTATTACTCCCTGTGAAGTATTTCCACAATGATTACACTCCCACTCCCTACGAGGAAGTGGTGCTCCAAAAATGGAAGAATATTTTTGTTTATCAGAACCTTCGACCTTTCCGCAGAATTTTCCATTAACATAAAATTCTTCTTTTTCCTTATTTCCAGTTGGAGACCAAAATGTCCATAGTCCTTCTCGTTTATTATCCTTTTTATTTCCTTCTCTCATTTTACGACCAGTCTCATACCAATATGTCCACAGTCCAACTTCCAACCTATTTTTATAATATCTCTGTGCAAACAGGTTTCCATTATCATACCATGCCGTGTGTGGTCCGTGTGGTACTCCATCTTTCCAAGTTTGTATCTGTTTTATTTGACCATTTGGCCACCAACCTTTTGATTCTCCATCTGCTCTCTTACCATTTTTATATTTCCATTCATATTTTAATTTATAACCCTGTTCTAAATATGATTTTTTAGAACCTTTGCCCACAACTGAACCATCATCTGTTAATCCGGTGGTTAAATTCTCAGATACTCGTTTCCCCTTAATTATATCATGAAAAGTTAATTTTTTGGGCAAAGACCAGTATACTCTATACCATCCATTTTTAGGACGACTTTCTTCTATCCAATCTTCTGCCGGCACTCCGTCTATATATGACATATCTTTTTATCCTATTTGTTTCTTATATAAAATTTCCGCCATCTCAAACTGCCATTTATAATCAATATCAAAACACTCTTTTTCATCAATAGTAAACAATTCTATTTCATTATTAGTAAAATCTCCCATCCAAATTCCATCTCCTATAAATTCCATTTTACCTGCATACAAACAATGTGCTGCCTCATATGTTGTTTCTACTATCTTAGTATTCATATTTCCAGACTCTTCAAATTTTGTAGTTATTAATTTTTTATTACTATTCCAGTAATATGTATTCTTCCCGAAAACAGCAAACATACCATTTTTATTAGTATCTAAATATCCCTTAAAAAAATCATCCACAGTCTCAATTTTTAAAAAAGGTAAACAGGCACTCACCAATACCACATATTTAAATGGAAGTTTATCCCACCAATCATACATCATAGATACTGAACCATCACCATCAAAAATGGCAGATTCTTTACTCCGTTTAAAAATATTTATATCACATTTGTTAGCAATATCGACTAATTCTTTTTCATGAACAGAAACATATATATTATCTTTTGGTATAACATTTGACTCTAAAAGTTTTTTACATGCAATCTCAAATAAAGAAGAATCTCCAAATGATTTTGTCATTTTATTTGGTATCCTCTCTGAAGAAAGTCTAGCTTGGATTATAACACAAACATCATTTATATTTTTCATTTATAATCTAACCCCCTCTCATAATCTAAAATAGCATCATCTCGTCTATATCTACCAAGTTCATAAGGACAATGATAACAAGGTTTCATGTTATCATCAAAATTACCGTCCATTGCTTTTTTTCTAATTGTTGTTGCCCGTTCTGAATTAAAAATATCCATAACACTCTGTTCTTTTATATTTCCTAATATAAAATCTTGATGTGAATCTATATCACTACGAGTTACACAACAAGGCATTATATTACCATTATAATCAATTCCTATAAATCTATCCGGCTCAAGACAAGGTTCAGTTCTCCTTTCTTTTAAAGATAGTTCTTCAAGAGTTCCGCCTCTATCATTCCACAGAGTATGATTTTCTACAAAATCTACATAATATAAAAATTTAATATTATCACGAACCCCCTTAATAAATGGATAATCGATTTCTGTAATATCTACTCCTGCCCTTTCCAATCTTTTTTTACACTTTTCTGCTCCCTTATTATCATAATCCATAACACTTATCTCATCGACATCTAATCCATCTAATCTTCTTTTAGTCAAAAAGTCACCATTGGTATTAAATATAAGAGTAACACCAGGTAAAAATTCACGAACTTGGTTTGCCCTTTTTTTGAGTAATTCGTCTTGTGATAATGGTTCATTATATCTACTAAATGTAATATACCCCTTAAAATCTTGGTCTTTTAATTCCCGTAAAGTATTAAGAAAACACTCTTCTAACAATTCAATAACTACACTTTTTCTATCTATTGTTTTATTAGGACAATAATTACAAGTACGATTACAATAATTAAATATCTCTATTTCTACAAGCTTTAAATTACCAAAATCCCTTATCATAAAGTATCTACTCTTCGTAAACTACTTAAACATTTCTTTTCTTCTTCTCTTAGAGTTTTTATACCACTGCCCATAGACTTTTCAATTATTCTTATTATCTTACAGATTTTAATCAAATCCATAGGATTTACAGAAGCAAATTGATCTGAACCATACATAAATCTATCAAGAGTAATATGTCTTTCTACGCTGGTGACTCCTAAGGCCACAGCGGCCAATGTTATTTGCATTCCTTTTTCATGTCCACTATATCCAACATTACAATCAAATCGTTCTCTTAAAGTTTTTATACAACTTAAATTGGCATTAAAATCTTCTGTTGGATAACTCGAATTACAATGCATTAGTTCAAAAGGACATTTAAAGTCCCTAAAAATTTTGACGGCCTTTTCTATTTGTTCCATTGTACTCATACCAGTAGAAATAAATGTATATTTTCCTTCTTCTGCTACTGTTTCAAGTAATCTTTTGTGAGTCAACATGGGCGAGGCAATCTTATTATACTTCAAATTATATTGTCTAAGAAATAATTGACTTTCTATGTCCCAGGCAGAAGCAAACCATTCAATTTCTTTTTCTTTACAGTATCTATCAATTTCATCATATTCTTCTTTACCAAATTCTAATCCATCTTTCTGTGCCCGTTGCGTGTCTCCCCAAGAACTTTCTCTTGATGACTCTAAAAATTCTTGAGTATAAACTCTATCAACTGTTCTTTTTTGAAATTTTACAGCATCACATCCTACCTCAATTGAATTGTCAATTAATTTCTTTACTATATCAAGTGAACCATTATGATTGATTCCTATTTCTGATATAATAAACGTTTTCATTTAAATACCTTTACTGTCGGCCCAATCTAAATCAGGTCGTGAAAGTGCATCTTCTTTTGGTTTATTTACCTCTTCTAAGCCAAGCCCGGCCCCCTCTATAAACATCTTTGGAACTTTACCACAATTACCACAACTATATACCTGAACTGGTACAAGTGCTTCTTGTCCCGTTGGTGATAAAATTGGTGAAATTCTTTTAATCACATGAGCTGTGATAAATAAATAAT
>Ga0208299_1002287_pt1 | contig 13080 bp, 19 predicted proteins | sample 15_taG_FD_184089 | JGI IMG/M metagenome (GOLD analysis project Ga0208299, IMG submission 184089) | Marine viral communities from the Subarctic Pacific Ocean - 15_ETSP_OMZ_AT15312 metaG (SPAdes) (version 2) | ecosystem: Environmental > Aquatic > Marine > Oceanic | place: Pacific Ocean | collected...
AAGCTGAGGCTTTTCGTTACAAAGCTTGTCATAACACAGATATGGAACAGAAAGCCCTTTATCGGGCCTCTACTTTTGCAAGTATTACCATTCATCTCGAATACCATATGGAGAGCGAAGAATGAGTTGGGAAGTATATCCGGAGGGAACAAAAGCCGATAAAAAGATGATATGCTATATATGCTCCTCAGAGCTGAGGAGCAGGGGGGAAATGGATCACTTCCCTATGGCTAAGAGGCATGGCGGTACGAAAGTTCTTCCAATATGTCTTAACTGTCACGACGACAAAGACAGACATCAATTCAAACTCGATTCGGAAGAAGGTTTTACGTCTGCTATGTCTCTTTGGAGAAAGGCTAATATGAGAGAGAGAATTGTTTTAGCAAAATTATATACCATAATGCTGGATCAGGGCAGGTTAATAGAAGAGATAACTCAAGAGAGTGAAGAATGAACAATAACGGATTAGAAGACTATATATTTACAGTGTACATCAAGGCTGGTTGCCCTTGGTGTGATAAGGCTAAAATGGTAATAGAGGGTGTTTTGGGAATAGATAGCATTAGTTGGGTTGACGTTACTAAACCTCTGGAACACTACAGCGCTCTAATGGAGAGGACAGGCCACAGAACAGTTCCAGCTATTCTCATTGGTGAACACTTTATTGGTGGCTACGACGACCTCATCAGAGAGCTTAAGAGCGGCTCCTCCCTTATGAACAAGGTTTTGAGGGCAGAAAATGAAAAACTTAAAAAGCAAGTTGCTAGACTAAAAAGGAGTTTATAATGACAAATGCATGGTCACCGGGGAAGAACCCGAAGAAGACTAAGATCGGAAAAGGCAAACACTCAAAGTTCAAAGCATTGGGTTCCAATGGCAAAGCCCCGAAAGGCTACCGAAAGAAAAATAGAGGACAAGGTAAATAATGAGAGAGCACTATATTACAGCATTTTTGGGAGGATTGACGATAAGTCTTTTCCCAACTTGGCTAGTTTCTGTATTGGTTAGAAAATATCCTACATGGGCATCTGAAGATTTAGGGATTGTGTCGCATTTTTTGGAAAACAGCATTTGGCAATTGCAAGTGTTGTTCGTCTTGGCAATAGTTGTTATCATGCCAGTCTTAGAGGAAATCCTCTTCCGAGGAGCCATTTGGTCGCTTATTGAATGGATGGGGAAATGGGTTGTTAGGCCCGAAACAGCAAAAAACATTGCTTTTATCGCGGTGAGCCTCTTATTTGTAGCTTTGCACGGAAATGTCTTACATGCAATGGGCCTTTTGCCGCTTAGCCTCTTTGTGGGCTGGTTGCGCCTCAAAACTGGTGAGCTTGGCCCATCAGTCTTGGCTCATGCCACCAACAATGCTATGGCCTGTTTTCTAATGATGGTGTAGGTTGAAGCTTGATAGGCATGTCTATGAGAAGGATAAGATTGTTATTGGTGGCAACTTATCTTCTTTATTGTATGCCTATATCAACGATTTGCCTGTGATCTTTACAGAGGCTCAAAAGCTGTTTCGCCTGGATACCTTTGATAAAGAGCTAGATTTCAGTTTTATGGGCTTGGAGCCTGGTATACCCTATTCACATCGTCAAATACAGCAAAATCTGCTTCTTTTGTTGGGCCTATCGGGAAATCTGCCCCTTTCAGCTAATGCGGCTGGTCTAAGGGTGTCCGATAGGCGCTTAACAGTAGCAACAAAGCGTCACAGGGTCATAAAATTAGATTTCAATAAGCTTGTTATTTTTGACAGCGCTGGTGTTTCTGGGTTATCTGCCCAAACTAGACAAACGAAGGGCAAGAACCGAGTGATCGACTGGTTCAATATACGCAGTGGAGCACGCATATCTTTAGAGGAAATCTCTGGAGAAGACAATTTTGTAAATCATTTATATTTTTATCCATCAGACAGGCAAGAGAACAAAAATCTCAAGGATGCTGTTTGTATTTCTTATTTGGCCGACAAGCAATTAGATAGTTTTGATTATTCGCCAACGATGGCAAGATTCAAGATACTAGATATGATGAAAAAAGCAGGGCTTAGAGGAAAGAGTAATGGGGCTAGGGCAGACGACCCCACAAAGAATAACTACTATGCTCTCAAAATCGAGGCAGCAGAAAGAGTGATTGAACCTAGCATCACAAGATACCACAAGCCTGATCCACGGTTTGAGTACCGCTATGATACAGCTTTGGAGCTGATTAGCCAAGCTGTTATGCCAGCTGGCTACCTTGGGTTTCTAACGGAGAAGATATGGCAGCAGTCCATTTAGCTGGTATTGTCCCTATAATCACTAAGCCTATGGATTTTGGATTTGACTGGCACGACTGTTTGATGCCGGTTGCTCCTAACTTTTACGCTGTTGAGAATGCGGTACTAGAGTGTGCCCGCGCTGGCTGCGATACTATATGGCTGGTCGCGAATGATGATACAACGCCATTAGTTCGTCATCGCCTGGGAGATTATGTTCAGGATCCTGTTTGGGTCAACCGAAATGTTCGGTTCAAAGACTTATATCATCGGCCTATCCCCATATTCTACGTTCCTATGGACCTAATTCATGATAACAAGAGAAACTGTATTTCTTGGACGATTCTATACGGCGCGAAGACAGCCTTGGATGTTGGTTCCCTCGTGAGCAAATGGGTTGCTCCAAGCAAGTTTTATGTCTCATTCCCGTATAGTGTATATCCAACGGACTTTATGAGCCCCCACCGTCCAGCGATCAAGAGGTCGAAGAACTATGCCTTGACCTTTCGTGACAAATCCTTTACAACTAACGATATGCTGGCTTTTACCTTCAATAGGGAAAACTTGAAACAACTGCTGGACAAGTTTCAGGAGACCGAAAATAGCTTCTTGTTGGGGAAGGAACTAGAGAATGAGGAAGAGTTTTTTGAACAGAACTTTACCCTTGACAAAACTTTTGGTTGTGTTACATTAGATATAGATAAAGAGCTTGAAGTACCATGGTACTATCCTATCGATAGTTGGGAAAACTATGGTATCTACTTATCTTCACCGGATAAATCTGAAATATCACATCCTGGTGAGCTAATTATGTCCTATCAAGAGGCTAATCCGATTGGCCGGCAGAGGGACTTTTCAAAAAGAAAGGGGAAAAATGACTAAATGCTTTACAGAGCCCGGCAGAGGGCGCAAACAGTGTGAGGGCTGTAAGAAATATGTGGGCGTGAGAACCAAGACCTGTGGTTGTGGCTCTACTTTCGTTACTGGTTTAGAATCCAAAGTAAAGAAGACCAAGGTAAAGACTAGGAAGAAGGCAAAATCTGTGTCTAAGCCGGTGGCCGAAGAAGAAGAATGGGTGAAACCACGTTGGATAATCTATGCGCCGGCTGGAAAGCCGAAAGTGACCTTAGAGGGGCACACACGAACAAAGATCAAAGACTGGATGTCTAAGACGAGAAAGATTGCTCTGGATGAAGGTATGGTGTTCCATCCCGAGGCTTATAAGTATTACATCACTTATTTCTATACGATTCTTACACCCGAATATAAAAAGTGTATGCGCATGATTGACAAAGTTTGTACAGAAGAGGAGTTTCAAAATGCACAATAAGAATATCCCATTTGTGGGTCTTCACGCACATAGTGTTGCGGGCTCTATCTACGACGCGCTGGGCTACCCCCAAGAGCACATGGATTTTGCATTCAATAATGGTATGGATGCTTTGGCTCTTACCGATCATGGTAACATGAACGGATTAGCTTGGCAAGTTCTTCACGCCAAGAAAATGCAGGCAGAAGGCAAAGATTTCAAGCCTATCTATGGTTGTGAGGCTTATTTCGTTCCTTCTATTGAGGAGTGGCGAGGTGAATATGAGCGGATAATGCTGGACAAGAAAGAAGCACGCAAAGCAAAGAAGGATGAGACTTCTGGTGCAACAGTGGAGAATGAAGCTGCTTCGAAGAAGAATGTTCGCAACATCCTGAATAGAAGGAGTCACTTGGTCCTCTTGGTTCAGAACCAGACTGGCTTGAACAATCTTTTCAAGATGATTTCTGAGTCCTATACCCCTGAGAACTTCTATCGATTTCCTCGTATTGATTTTGAAATGCTGGAAAAATACAATGAGGGCATTATAGCGTCCTCAGCGTGCCTAGGAGGCGTTTACGCCGGCTGCTACTGGGAGAACATAGACAATGGCGAGGAAGCTGTTCTAGGGGCAATGAGGAGCCTCACAGAGCGCTTCGTGTCTATCTTTGGTGACCGCTGGTACGGAGAGCTTCAATGGAACAACATACCAGAGCAACATGCTCTTAATAAGATGGTGATTCAGATCTGTGGAGAATATGGAATTGATTTGATCTCTACAACAGATAGTCACTACCCAAACCCAGATGCTTGGAGAGACCGGGAACTATACAGGAGGCTCAGGCCAGGCAAGAACCCAGCTTGGTTGGAGGGCACAGAACTTCCTTCTGGTGTTGATGAGATCGGCTATGAGCTATATCCTAAAAATGGACAACAGATGTGGGAGTCTTATAAGAAATATTCAACAGAATGTGAAACCACATACGATGATCAAGTTGTTTATGATTCTCTTACTACAACTCACTTTATTGCACATGAGCGTATTGAATCTTTCTTCCCCGATAATACGGTTCGCTTACCAAACTTTGTTGTTCCCGAGGGCGAGTCGGCGTTTACCGCGCTTGCTAAACTTTGTCATGATGGTTTACTGGCGAAGGATCTTCATAAAAATACAGAGTATATTACTCGCTTGGCGCATGAGCTTTCTGTTATCTCTGAAAGAGGGTTTTCAAAGTATTTCCTGACGATGGAAAAGATTGTAGAAATAGCAACAAAGACCATGCTGGCAGGGCCTGGTCGAGGATCGGCAGCAGGCTCTTTGGTAGCATATGTGCTGGATATCACCCAAGTGGACCCTATCAAGTACGACTTGCAGTTTGCACGATTCCTTCGCTCTGATGCTGTGGATTACCCCGATATTGATTATGATGTTGCCGAGCCTATGCGCCTTAAGGAGAAGTTGATTGAAGACTGGGGAAGCAGCGTTGTTGCTCCTATCTCAAACTGGAATACGCTACAATTGAAGTCTCTTATCAAGGATATTTCCAAGCATTATGGCATTCCCTTTATTGAGGCAAACTCTGTTACTGGCAAAATGATGTATGAAGCTACAAAGGCAGCGAAGAAAAAACACAACATCAGAGCGGGTGTCTACGTTCCGACCTTTGAAGAGGTTAAGGAATTCTCGCCTACGTTACGGACTTTCTTGAATAAGTATCCTCATGTTGCAACGCATATCGATGTCTTATATGGACAGGTCAAATCCTGTTCTAGGCACGCTGGTGGGGTAGTCATCGCAGAGGAGCTAGATCGGCATATGCCACTTATCTCTTCAAAGGATGTTCGCCAGACTCCATGGTCAGAAGGACAAAACGTTCATCATCTGGAGCCAATGGGCCACATTAAGTTTGATCTGTTGGGATTGTCCACTCTTCGTATGCTTGAGGGGGCGATTGGGCACATCCTCAAGAGGCATCATGGTATACCGGAGCCAACGTTTAGTGATGTAAAATCATATTACGATAAGCATTTACACCCAGATGTCATGGATCTGAATGATCAGGCTGTCTATGAGAGTGTTTTCCACAAAGGAAAGTGGGCGGGCATCTTTCAACATACTGAAACCGGCGCACAAAACCTGTGTCGTCAGATCAAGCCCAGGAACATCATTGATATTTCAGCTAGTACGTCGATTTATCGGCCAGGCCCCTTGTCTGCTAACGTTGATAAGAAGTTTGTTGCGGCAAGAGAAAATCCACGCAGCGTCAAGTATATCAACGAGATTCACAAGGAAGTAACAGAAGAAACAAATGGTTTCCTAATCTTTCAGGAGCAGATCTCCATGCTAGCGCATAAGCTTGGCAAGGACTTGTCTCTGGACGAGGCGAACATGCTCCGAAAGGTCTTGACCAAGAAGGGCACTGGTAAAGCTGCTATGGTGAAGCAGGCGCTTCATGGTAAGTTTATCTCTGGATGTCTTGAGAAAGGAATGGCCCAAGAAGAAGCACAGCAGTTGTGGAAAACTTTCGAGTATTTCTCTGGATATGGTTTCAATAAATCTCATGCAGTCTGTTACAGCATCATTTCATATCAATGTGCTTGGTTGCTTCATTACTATCCAGCAGAATGGATGGCTGCGTTTCTCGACAAAGAGCCTGAATCGCGGAAAGAGAAGGCCATCGCTATCGCAAAGCAGTTTGGTTTTGAGATCGAGCCCCTAAACATCAATACTTCCGGCAAAGTCTGGGAAATCAGTGAAGATGGCAAGGGTCTTATTCAGCCGTTGTCATCTATTAAGGGACTAGGCGCTGTCGCGATCGACCAGATCTTTATTGGCAGACCATTCGCAAACGCGGAGGAGTTTCTATTCAATGAGGATATGCGCTACTCAAAGCTAAACAAGAAGGCTTTGGATGTATTGGCTCGCTCTGGTACTCTCGACTGTCTGATTGATGAACGGTTTACCGGTGGTAAGCACTTCTGGTCCGCTATAGCAGTAGACAGGCCGAGAAAGCTTAAGAACCTCTTGGAAAACATTAAGTTATACGCCCCAGAAGGCAACTTCAGTGAAGAAGAGAAGATTCAGTATCTTGTTGATCTAACTGGACAGTTCCCGATTCATCGGGTTGTGCCAGAAGCGACAATGAACTCTCTCTCTAATAATCTTATTCCGCCGATTTCAGAGTTTGATCCAGATCTTGAAGTGGTTTGGGTTGTTCCGCGAAAGATAACAGAAAGAAAGACAAAGAATGGAAAGGATTTTCTTGTGGTGGATGTCACAGATTCTAATTCTTCAAGTCTCAAAGTCCGTTGTTGGGGAGTGGATATCAAGAGAGATAGGATCCAAGTGAATGTACCCTATATGATCAGGCCCAAGCATAGTCTAGATTGGGGCTTCTCTACTCGTGGTCCGCTACACAGAACTTGGAAAAGACTAGCATAAAGTGCTTGACAAAACAAACTAGATGAGCTATAATATATAAAGTTGGAGGTTAGAATGTTCCCAGAGAACGAAGTTGCAATTGTAGAACAGGTCCGCGATGAAAAGGCGGAAAAGATGGTTGAGTTCATTCGATCGCTTAAGGCGATTGAAGATGCTATTGAGCCTTATGCCGAGCAGAAGCGTGAGCTTCGCAAGGATTTCAAGGAGCAAGGTTGGCTCACAGGAGATGAGATTTCATTGACCGTGAAGGCATATCGTATGATGAAGAGTGATATTGATATGGATGAGTTGGTAGACACATACAACTCTATTCGTCGCTTGACGAGAGGTGGGCATTGATCCTAGAATATTATTGTTTACCTCACTGCGAGCACAAGCCAGTAAGGGCAAACCCATCAGATGCAGGCTTGGACCTGTGCTTTAATCCCAAGGATGGGAAGAGCTGTTGGATCGAACTGGGAGAGAGCAAAATTCTTTCTACAGGTTTGAAATTTGGCATCCCGCATGGCCACATGCTTCAGATCATGAACCGTAGTGGTAACGCAGCTAAGAAGCAACTTCTGGTTGGTGCCTGTGTTGTCGACTCTGGTTATGATGGAGAGGTTTTTGTAAATCTTCATAATATTGGAAACGAAAGACAAAAGATCCACAATGGTATGAAGATCGCACAGGCAGTTCTTATCCCCGTTGTCCACGCACGCTTTATGGAGACCAAAGAAGACAATCTTTATGACTGGTACCCTATCACTATTAGTGATCGCGGAGATGGAGCACTGGGAAGTACAGATAAAAAGCCTGTTGATGAAGAGACACTTTATGAAAACTTTGGAGGGGATTGATGAATAAAGCAACACAAGAAACAATGTTTAGCTCAAAGACAGGAGAATGGGCAACACCACAAGACTTCTTTGACAAGCTAGATTGGCGATTTGGTCCATTTACTCTGGATCCTTGCGCCACACAGGGCAACCATAAGTGTAAACAATACTATACCGAAGCGGATGATGGGCTCTCTAAGGACTGGGAGGGAAATACAATCTTTGTGAATCCTCCTTATGGTCGAGGCATCGATAAGTGGATTGAAAAAGGATATCTAGAAGGCAACAAGCCCGGTACAAAAGTGGTAATGCTCATTCCAGCCCGCACAGATACAAAGTATTGGCACAAGTATGTGATGAGAGCATCCGAGTTGTATTTTGTGAAGGGCAGGCTAAAGTTTGGCGATAGTTCAAACTCTGCTCCATTTCCGTCAGCCGTTGTTGTCTTCTCGCCAGAGCACAGTCAAAGATTTGGAGCAATGAATAGATGAATAGAGAACAACGAAGAGCCGCAGCAAAGCAGGCAAAGAAGAACGGTCCCGATTTTGAAGAGAAGATCTCATTATTTGGTAAACTAGGCGATGAATGCCTGGTATGTGAAAAGCCCTTCGATAAAAAGGATAAGGAAATGGTAATGGCTTGGCACGTTATTGTCAGAGAGGAAGAAGAACTTGTAAGGCTATATTGCCCAGAATGCTGGGACAAAGCAACAGAGATCACAAGAGATTTTCAAAAATATTTGGAGGCAAAGAATGAGAACGAACAGCCTTAGTTTCGATGATGTACTGCTAATGCCGCAATATTCAGATATTGAGTCACGTTCAGAGGTTAGCTTGGGCTCAAGCTTAGGTGTTGAACTAGACTTTACTTTGCCGATTATCTCTGCTCCAATGGACACTGTTACAGAAACTTCAATGTTGGCAGCTATGGCTCACAATGGTGGATTAGGCATATTACACCGATATATGAGCGCCCACAAACAAGAAGAGCTTTTGAATGATGCGGTTCGTAGGTGTAAACCCGGAACACCATTTGGAGTAGCGGTGGGGACGGACAGCACAGCAGCTTTGAGAGTCGAAGAACTTTTAAATCTGGGTGCTAGTGTTGTTTGTATTGACGTTGCTCATGCTCATCACTTGCTAGTAAAAAGAACTCTCCAAGAACTGCGCAGCGAATACGGTGATGATATTCATATTATGGCTGGTAACGTAGCCACTCTGGAAGCCTTCAATACCCTCTCTGACTGGGGGGCAGACTCCATCAAGGTTGGTATCGGAGGAGGCTCCATCTGTTCTACAAGGATACAAACAGGCCACGGAATGCCCACGTTTCAGTCTGTCTTGGATTGTGCGCAATCTGATCGGCCAACAAAGCTTATAGCCGATGGTGGGATTAGAAATAGTGGCGACATCGTGAAAGCTCTGGCAGCAGGGGCAGATTTTGTGATGCTGGGTTCTCTTTTGGCAGGAACAGACGAGACACCCGGTGGCTTTATAACTGCTACTGGGCAACATCCTAGAAAAATCTATAGAGGGATGGCCAGCAAAACAGCCCAGATGGACTGGCGCAAGCATGTTTCCTCAATTGAAGGAGTGAGTCACACAGTTAGGTGCAAAGGTCCAGTAGAGGAGGTGTTACATGAATTGGCTGTTGGTATACGCAGCGGTTTATCTTATTCTGGTGCGAGAAGCATACCGGAATTGCAAGCAAAAGCGAAGTTTATTATGCAAACCAGCGCGAGCATTATTGAAAGCTCGACGCATATTAAAAGGATATAGAAATGGAAAAGCCCAACCTAGAACAGATACTTGATGTAATTTTAGCTTGGAAGATAGAGGCTGTTAGCGGACATAACAATGGAATGGTAAGGCAACACTATATTTCAAAGTTGGCAGAAGTCCGAGCAGCCGCAAGTTGGCCAGCCCCAAAGAAACCTCAGCCCCGAGATCCAGGCTTAGCACAAGATGAGGAGTTTGGATTCTGATGAGTAAAAAACCCAAATATGGGAAAATGACCAAGAAGATTCTTTTCTATGATTCTGATAAGCGCTATGCTGATTTAAAGATTCGTTTGGCAAAGGATGGCATTTCACAACCACAGTTTTTTCGTGGCATAGTGACAGGCTATTTGATGAAAGACAAGGATATTATGGCCTTTATTCACAAGCTTATGTCTGCTAAAAAAACAGATTTAGTAGAAAAGAGCATAAAGAGAGATAAGAAACTAATTAATAGTGGAGAGAAGACTTTGGAGAAGTTCGCTTTGGGCGAGCACGAGATTGAGAATATTTTTGACATTCTCGAAAAACAAAATCCAGATCTTTGAGGGTGTTCTTATTTCAGAATACTATTTATAAGTGGTTCTACTACAAGGAGTACAAATATTATGAGCAAGAAGAATCTATTGAAAGAAAGTACAGTACGTCAGTTTATGAAATACGCCAATATTGGTGGATTGACAGAGACCTTTATCAAAGAGAACTTTGAAGAAGAAGAAGAAGAGATGGATTTTGGCGACGAAGAAGGAGAGGGCGACGAACTTTCCGTTGACGACACGGGCGATCTAGGCGATCTAGGCGACACGGGCGACACGGGCGACGATCCTCCCGTTGACGACATCGGCGATATGGAAGACACTTCTGAAGATTCTGTTGCCGGCTTAGTGGCCCATATTGCGGACGCCATTACTGATTACACTGGAGTTGATGTCAGCTCCGAGCAGACTGGCGCGGAAGAGCTTGACGAGCTTCCCCCGGCAGAGGGAGGAGAAGAGCTTTCAGCTGATCAAGGACTTGGCGAAGTGCCTCCTGAAGGTGGAGAAGACCTCGATGGAGTCGAAGTCGATGATGAGCCTGATGAGGAAGAGATCATCGCCGAAACAATGAAGCGAGTTACTCGACGTATTCGCTCGATGCAAAAGCGCGAAAAACTAGCAGAAACGGTTACAAACCGAATCATGAAGAAGATTTCGAAACAGAACCGCCGCAAGCGATAGAAACAAATTGTAGTAGACCAAAGGACCACAGCAGGGCTTCTTGCTGTGGTCCTTTTTTATAATGAGGTAGGAATGGACTGGGTTTCTTTTTTTATTTGTTTTTTTGTTGGCGGGCTGGCCTATCATGTGTTATCTTATATTATAGAAATAGGACAACTAGCTCTATATATTAAAGAAGCAGAGAAGAACGCGCTGCTTATGTTGGCTAATAGCGCTCAATCTATTTCTTTCATACAGACTATAAAATATAGAGCTATGAAAGAGGCTGGGATTGAGGAAAGTGTTATCATAAGAACAAAAAAGATTGATGATTACAACTTTGAAGCTTGGAAGAATGCCGCTATAAGTAACTTGTTGGCCGCTTATCCCGAGCACCACAAAGCGCTCACGCGCTATGTTAATTGGGAAGAAGCTATGAATGTTTTAGACGATATATATCACAACAAACCAAAGAGGGAAAAATGAGATTCACAGCAACAGAAGAGACAGAAGTGCCTGCCACTGAAGAAGCAGCATTAGAACTACTATCAGCTCTGGGTCCAATGCCAGAAGAAGAGCTTAGGGCTATGACGATCATTGGAGAAATCACAGAAGAGCTTAGTAAAGATGTGCTTGCGAGCCTTTGGCATTTGAGGCACACAGCGAAAATTGGAAAAATAACAAACCCAGAAGATCCAGAATGCGAAGAGATCGAAGAAGTTGTTCAACCTTTTGAGATGATTATCTCTACTCCTGGTGGTTCTGCCGACGATATGTTCGCGATCTATGATGCGATGAGAATGATAAGAGAGGAGGTTGAGATTGAGACATACGGACTAGGTAAGGTTATGTCTGCTGGGACGCTCTTGTTGGCAGCTGGAACAAAGGGCAAGCGCAAGATTGGTAAGTATTGTCGAGTCATGATTCACTCTGTTATAGGAGGGCATGTGGGGCCTCTACACCAAATGGATAATGAGATTAAAGAAGTCCACGTAATTCAGGATGCTTATATTCGAGCCATAGCTAGTGAAACCAATCTTACAGAAAAGACCCTTCGTAAGATGCTCAAGCGTAGAGAGAATATTTATATGAGCGCAGAGCAAGCCGTTGAACATGGGTTTGCTGATATTATTGTTTAGGAGACTTTAGATGAGTAATATGTATTTTGAAGGTTGGTCTGCGCTAGATAAAGATACTACGCTATATGACATCTCGCATAGTGAAAATCTGCCTTGTTGTACTTTTGTAGCAATGTGGGTTCTTGATATCGCTGATAAAGTTCGTGGCACTAGAATGTCTGAATATGCTGCCCATGATAGAGATTGGTGGTCTAGAGCAAATGTATATGATCGAGATAAACCTTGGAGCGCCTTGGGTGCTGCGCAGGATAAGTTATCCGGCGATATAGAATATGTTGAGTGTGTATCTGATAAAGTGGATGCCCCTTCTCTGACTCCTCATCGATGGCACATTATCCAGCGTTGGCGTCACTTGGAATTCAATAAGAAAGGAATGTATGACGATATGGTAAGGCAAGTAGGCCCCCGGAGACCTTCAGGGCACACATATTTAGCATATGCTGATTATGAAGGTGATGGCGTCACTATCGTCCAAAGCAGCGTATCCAGGGGATATAAGATATCTAGGGGCACTTGGGAAGGCCAAGCGGGCCTTGATGGTTATTCAGTTGCGGTCCTAACTTTACCAGAGTAGGATACTATTTATATATTATGGGAGCCAACAATATGCGTACAAATTGGGATCTATTGATCGAGAACCATTTCGCGAGGAAAGGTAAGAAAGAAGAGTCACTAACTTTGGAAGCGCTTTTAGAGTCTGTCCGAGAGGTTATGGGAGAAGAATCTTCTTATCTTTTGGCTGACCCTTCAAAAAAGATCCTCAAGGAAGCAGCAGGAAATGAGCTATCGTGGAGTTCCATCCCTGATGTTCCAATTTCTGAAATCGGCTGGTCTGCTATGCAAACAAGAGATGGTATTGAAGTCCCTTCCGCTGAGCGAGCGCAGTTAGAACAGTTTCTTTCAAAAATCGGATCGGGCCAAGATCTTTCCGAGAAGCTTGCCGAGCTTACAAGCTTTTATAATATGGACGCCAATCTTATCAATGAGTTGAAATCAGGTAAGCTAAATGAGAATATTGCAAAAACTATTTCTTATTTGGTATTCTTCAAAACTCTCACGCAAATCCTTACGCACTTCAATGCGTCATCTGCCGGCTTTTCTTTTGAATCGTTTTTGGCGGTTCTTCTTGGAGGAAAGCAGATTGCGACCAA
>Ga0208299_1002289_pt1 | contig 13078 bp, 16 predicted proteins | sample 15_taG_FD_184089 | JGI IMG/M metagenome (GOLD analysis project Ga0208299, IMG submission 184089) | Marine viral communities from the Subarctic Pacific Ocean - 15_ETSP_OMZ_AT15312 metaG (SPAdes) (version 2) | ecosystem: Environmental > Aquatic > Marine > Oceanic | place: Pacific Ocean | collected...
GCAAGATATTATCTCAAGTTAAGCCTGATGATGTCCCTGAAAATTTAGTAATAAGATTATCAGCAATTAAAGTTGATAGTAATGCGCCTAAATCATGGCATTTAACGAGTACAGTTTTAACTAAAAATGCTGATTGCCCAGCATATAAAAATAGTGGAAAATGCGGTGATTGTAGAAGATGTTGGGACAAGAATATCAAAAATGTTTCTTATCCTTTACATTGAGTATGAAACATAATGATATTTTTTTCTTGACAGTTGGGATAATATAGTATATAAGGAACATATAATAAAGAAAGAGAAAGAAAAATGATAACAACAAATAAAACAATAGAGCAATTAGTAGGTGAAAAACCTTTTTATGTTTCTTACTTTAAAAAAGATGGAACTATAAGAGAAATGCCTAATGCTAAGATACATGAAATTGATCTTGCTAAAATTAAAAATCCAAACATTAACAAAACTCAAATCATAGTATTTGATGAAGATAAAGAGGGTTATAGAACTGTTAATATAGATAAGATCATTGAGATTAGTCGAGGCGAAGAATTTAAACTTGTAGATAGCAAGTATAACGAGCTTATCGAAGAAGATAAGGAATACCAAAAAATAGATAAAGAGAAAGACTTTGAAAACTTTATCCTAAACAAAATACTAAAAAACATTAAAACAGAAAGTGAGATTATAAATGGGACTAGATCAATACGCATACTCGAGAAATAAAGATAGCAAACTTAATGGAACTATGACTGATGAAGATTATAGCAACATTGAATATGAGTGGAGAAAACACGCAAGGTTGCAAGTTTTTATGAGAGATTTATATAGAGAGAAAAATCCTGACGCAAGCGAGGGCAGTTATGGGCTTGGCTTTAATGGTGAAGCTAATCTTGAACTAACTACTGATGACTTAGAAAAACTTAACGAGGCAATTAAGAATAAATATTTTGATTATTTTGCTGATGATGGATTTTTCTGGGGGCAACAGTTTCAAGAAGAAAGCTGCGAGGAAAACAAGTCGCAAGATTTAAACTTTGTTAAATGGGCGAGGCAAGAATTAAAAGATGGAAACAAAGTCTTTTATTCTTGTAGTTGGTAGCATGAAACAGTTTTGTTTAACTTGCGATAAGGTTTTTTATCCAACTGATGACAACTATATCGGCTATCCTTATAGGAATGGTCATTGGAGCGAAGAAGAACAAAGATATATAGTTGCAAAAAACACCTTATATAATAGAGTTTTCCATAGTCGGGGTTGCATGGAAGAATTTATGTGTAAACACACAGATATATTAACCCCAATTTACAAACAAATAAAAGAAAGAGAGGGCAACAATGCCAGAACTAGAGAAAATCAGACTGAACTCGCAGAAACGTCAAGCGCTTAAAAAAGAGTGGGCGAATACAGTCTATAACAATATGCCTTTACAAGTTGACGAGGACTTGAAAGAGGCGCAAGAAAACTATCGAACTGTTAGATCAGATGTTTGGGATAATGTAATTACCCCTAATGTTGAAGCTAATTTTCCAATGGCGGATATGAAAGTATTACAGAAATATAGCGGCAGTAGCGGTTATAATAGTTTTACTGAAACTGATAGTTGTTTTTACTTTAAACCATCATTTAGTGATGATAGCGAGGCGCAGTATAAATGGAACATGACAAATGATGAATATAATGCGCTATATCATAATGAGCTACAAGCTAGAGGACACCAAGCAACACTTGATGTTGAGTACAAAGAAACTCAAAGGCAAGAAAACCCTCATTATCATTCAGCTATTGACAATATGAAGAAAGATTATTCGTCTATTGCTAAAGCTAATGGAACTTACGAGGACTTTGCACTATTACAAGATTATCGTTATCATAATTCTTATAGTAATGATGGTTGTACTGATAGTGATTATGGTAAATATAGAAAAGTCGTTGTAAGTGGCAGTTGTCATTCAAGATGTATGATGATGTCAAGTCAATCTGACTGGGATATGCTAAAATTATGGGGTAAAGCTCAATCTCAATTAACTAATGCACATAGAGAACTTTGGAAAGTTAAGTATCAACTTATAACTGACATGAACTCTATCATTGAACAGGCTAAATTTATTGCAGATGTAGAGCAATATTGGACTAATGTTAGGGATTGCGTGAACTTTGAAAACAATGTGATAAGCAAAGAATTATCTATTGTTAGTGAAGATACAAAGTCAAGACTATCTCAGGCTATCAATAACATTGATGTTAAAAAACCTGATACAGTTGTTGTTGCAACACCAAGCCAAGACTTTGCTATGGTGAACTAATGCAAACTACTTTGAACGATTTTATCATTCAAGATCATGGCTCGTTGGTGGGGTTCTACCCCACCAATGCCATAGGTCGTACTTGGTGGAAAGATCGAGTTGATATAGATTGCGCTAAGTTGGGTTGTTTCTTCATGGTCGATAGAAGATATGCGAGGGATATTATCTCAGGTATTGAAAAGGACTTAGAGGACTAATGCTAGATATAGGAAACGATTTAAAGTTTGAATATAACATTGACCAAGATTACCAGACTAATTTTGATCGGTGGGTACGTTGGGTTAATAGAGAAAGACGTTTTTATAAAGAAGAAGAAATTGACAAGCAGAAAGCCGAAGAAGAATTTAAAGTATTATATGGGAGCATATAGTATTTAAGATATTTAAGTGTAAGGTTAGACTATTGACGAATAGCCTCAAGCATTTAATAGAAGATATGCGAGGGAAACTACTCGCATATCTTCGCTAATTTCAATCTTGATGTTATTCTAAAAATCATAGTATGTTCTGGCATGAAACCAGAAACTAAATTATGGCGAATTATAAAAAAGAATACTCCCTCAATCTACTGGAATAGAATAGAAAATGCTATTAATAATGGTATTCCTGACTTATTAGGGAGCTTACAGAACTCTAATTTCTTTACAGTTGAATTAAAAATAACTTACGATAATAAAACAGTAAGGTTTTCACCCCATCAAATTGCATGGCATAAAGTAAATCATGGTAAGAAATTTATTATGATTAGCCCCCGTTCTCCGTTGTCCGTAAAACTTTTTGAACATACAATCATCAATGGTCAACGGACAAAGATCAACGGCCATAAGCCGTTGGCCGTTGTCAATGATATAAAAGATGACGAACAATGGCTCAATGTTGAGTACCAATTAAGATTAAAAACCTAATTTAGAATCATTCTAATCTGGCTCCGCTTGTAGCCTGAGCCTGAGCCTGAGCCTGAGCCTGAGCCTGAACATTGAACAGTCATTCAATGTCCGTTGTCCGTTGAAAGTTATCCACAATTAAATGCTAGAAAATGCTTGACAATGGTCAACGGATATGATACCCTCAAGGGGTGGCGGGGCGGGATATCATAAGCTCATTAAAATTAATTTATTTTCTTCTTGACTTATATCCTTTAATATGCTATAATACAGATATTAAATAGGAGAAAGCTATGAAAATAAAAGACCTCAAAAGAATGTTAGAATCAGATTATCTTGACGATGATGCCGATGTAATGATGCAAGGTGTTCGCAATGGTAAGATACATTGCGGCTACGAATCATGGACAACGAAAGACGGCAAGGGACGAGATACAATCGGCTTGTCAGTCGCAACTGAGGGCGACGGAGACTATGCCGTTATAATGAGAGAAAGGGACAACGAAGATGTCAACTAATACTTTCATGATCACTTTGGTTGTGCTGGGCGGTCTATACTTTCCAGCACGATTTATCATATCAATAGCTTGGGGGATATAATGACTGATAGACTAAAAGAAATGATCTCTTTTTTTACTGATGCTGTTACTAATTTTGAAGAGGGGAAAGAGGTTTATAAAGACCATTATATTGAAACATTTACTGCAATGCCTGAAGATTGTCAAATGCCTCAGTTCTGCATGAACTGTAACTGTTTAAGTTTTCAATGTGTTTGGGGTGTTACCGAGTGGAGTGAAGGCGAAGAAGAGCAATTATGCCCTAATTGTTTCAATAGAGCGTTCTTCCCTCCAACACGAGAAGAGATAGCGAGGGCAAAAGAATATAAAAATTAACTGTTGACAATTATACTTTAATATGCTATAATATGCACATTAAAACAAAGGAGAAAGCATGACAAAGAAAGACTATATAAAAATCGCGGCTGTGTTAAATCAAGGCGTAGACCAAGCACAAGACAGAGAACAACTTGAGTTGGTTGGACTATTGACCGGAGCATTCTGTAGAATATTCGCGGCTGATAATCCACGATTCGATGAGGATCGCTTTAAGTCAGCGGTCAGCGGTCGCTAAACAAGTTTCCCGTCGTCGTTAGACCTCGGGGCTTTCTCGGGCTACATATCCAACACAATATGTAGCCTTAGAAATAAAGCTTGACACAACATATGGGGTGTTGCAAAAATGCAACAGCGGTAACCGCTCGCGGCTTCGCCGCTCGAAGCAAGCTCGCTTCGCTCGCTCAGGGTACCTGTAACCTATTGCAAACTTGATTCACTTCTTATAAAGTGTTAACACCCCCTTTTTAGAAATGGATGTTAATTATTTAGTATATATATAGTAATCCAGACATAGAATATGGACATAAAAGATTTCGAAGAAAAATTAACGGATTTAACTCCTGATAAGAGAAAGCTGTTTGCTGAGCTCTTGGAGCGCAAACAAAACTTAAAGAGGACCCAGGATGCGGAAAAAAACTTCTTGAGTTTTGTAAAATTTATGTGGCCAGATTTTGTGGAAGGGACCCACCATAGAATCATAGCGGAAAAATTTGATAGAATCGCGGATGGGACCCTAAAACGGCTAATTGTAAATATGCCACCCAGACATACCAAATCTGAATTTGCATCATTTATGTTACCGGCATTTATCATGGGCCGTAATCCGTTGACCAAGATCATTCAAACTTCGCACACTGCTGAGTTATCACAAAGGTTCGGCCGTAAAACAAAACAATTAATTGATTCCTTAGATTATAAAAAAGTTTTTCCCGAAACGGGACTCCAAGCAGATTCTAAAGCTGCAGGTAGATGGGATACCAGTGCAGGCGGTGAATATTTCGCGGCTGGTGTCGGCGGAGCGATTACCGGTCGTGGTGCAGATTTATTAATTATCGACGATCCACATTCGGAGCAAGATGCTCTTAGCGAGACGGCAATGGAGAATGCTTATGAGTGGTATACATCTGGTCCTCGTCAAAGGCTTCAGCCCGGTGGTGCAATCGTACTTGTTATGACTAGATGGTCAACGATTGATCTGACAGGGAACCTAATGAAAGCACAAGCTGAACCTAAAGCTGACCAATGGGAGGTAGTCGAATTTCCAGCAATAATGGACAGCGGTCTGCCGACATGGCCTGAGTATTGGAAGTTAACTGAACTTGAATCAGTTAAAGCGTCCCTTGCTATTACAAAATGGAACGCACAGTGGATGCAACGGCCAACGTCCGAGGAAGGTGCAATACTTAAACGTGAGTGGTGGAAACCTTGGGCAGAAAAGGATACTCCTAATCTGCATTATATTATTCAATCATATGATACTGCGTTCAGTAAAAAGGAGACTGCTGACTACTCAGCTATTACTACATGGGGAGTATTCTCTCCAGATGATGCACGGCCGGCATTGATCTTACTTGATGCACGACGTGGGCGGTGGGAATTTACTGAGCTTAAAGAGACAGCGCTTAAAGAATATAATTATTGGGAACCAGAGATGGTACTCGTTGAAGCTAAAGCTAGTGGTATGCCGTTATCCGATGAACTTCGTCGAGCAGGTATACCCGTTACCAATTATACTCCAACCAGAGGTAACGATAAACATACAAGGGTCAATTCCATTGCACCAATGTTTGAATCAGGTATGGTGTTCTATCCTGAAGGTAGAACATTTGCTGAAGAAGTTATTGAAGAATGCGCCGCTTTCCCGTATGGTGAGAATGACGATTACGTCGACACTGTTACGCAAGCGCTCATGCGCTTCAGACAGTCAGGATTAATTCAATTACGGATGGACTACGAGCCAGAACCGTTAGAACAGAAGAAGAGGGTATTTTATTAATGGCCGGTATAGAAGATTTAGAACCATCAATCTCGCGTAAGATGCAGTTCGGCGCTGCACAAGAAACTTATTTGTTAGGTGACTTGTATCGTTTAACGAAAGCAGGACTTGATCCAAATAAAACTATTGAAGATATTGAGCAAGAACGATTAGACAAGTTATACGAAAAGTTCCCAGAATTCAGAAGCGGCGAGTATGAAAATGATGCCGCAGTATGGACAGGACGTGTTGGTGTTATGGCAACGGACCCTATCTATATGGCAATACCATTTACTCGCGCAACAAAGTTAACGAAACTCGGTCCACGGTTAGCGGCCTTAAGTGGTCTTGGCGCTGCTACAGGTGCAACGTCTGGAGCTATTCAAGGTACTGCACGTAGTGGTGAGTTCTCACTTGGTGAAGTTGCAAAGAATGCAGGCATCGGTGCTGCAGCTGGTCCTATATTTTATGGTGTTGGTCAAGGTCTATCTAAAGTTGGAAAGACAGCTACGAAACTAAAAGACCCAGCCTATAGAGATCTTGTTACACCAAATATTTTAAAGACAGATGCACCACGACCAGTGGCAGGTGTTGGTGCTGATGTAGCTCCTGTTGTTGCTGGTAATTTATCTAGTGTACCTAAAGCAATGGAAAGTTTCCCTGACAGTGCTTATCAAAAAATTTTAAACGCAATAACATTAAGTGAAGGAGCTCCGGGAGGTCCTTTGAGAGGTGCTATTAAGAAATTAGGTTTGAAAAATACCGATTCTAATAGGACAATTCTTTCACGTTATAAAAGATATGCTCTTAAGGAACGAGGACTAACTTCAAAAATTGATGCTTCTTCTCAATATACTCCTGATCAATTAAAAAATATTCCAATTCAATTAATTGACCCTACAAGGGGAAGCAAAGTTTCTTTTTTAAACCATACTGGGAAAAGTACTCCGGAATTTGCTTTAATTAAACAAGAAGGAGTAATAATTCCAGATTATTATTTTGTTAAGCCTTTACATTCTGGTGCTAAAAAAATAAATATCAATGAAGATTCTATATATAGAAAAATTTTTAAAGATAAGGATACATTAAATAAATTTTTATACTACATCAGAGAATACCCGGACACACGTACGATAGCTAGAAAACCAGAGTTGAAAGCAAAAATTTCTAAAGATCTGGGGATATCTGTTAAAAATTTATTTGGTACTAATAAAGGAGGTCTAAGAGATTCTAAGTTCAATAAGGCAAAGGTTATAGCTCAGGGCTTGCCAAAGTATGATACTTCACAGTCTGAAATTAAACAGTTTCTTTCTAATTTTACAGTTAGTCGTTTTATGAAAAGAGAAGGCAGAGAAGCTTCCGAAGATATTTGGAAAGGACTAACGACTGACGATATTAAATATTATATTGCTAATGCTGAGACAATGACAATAAAAGACATAGTGGACAATTTAAATGTTCCGTATCATCAAGTAAACAATTTAAAAAGCGTATTATTGAAAGCACAAAAAGAAAGTCCTTCAACTTTTCGAAGAATTGTGGGCAGCTTTGATAGAAAAATATATGAAGGCCACCCGGGAAGAACCAGAGGTAGATTTTCTGATGTAGCTCTGGCTCCTGGTTCTAAGGATGTCATTGATGATATTACAAGAGCAGGGTTTAAAGATAAAACAATTAACGTAGGAGGCAAAAAAGAAACATTAATACCTTCTACAACTCGTCCACAACCTAAACTTCATGATCAAGGAACAGTTATGGCCGGCACTAAAGCAAGAACAGGTAGATATGGTTTAGTGTATGATGAAGCAATGGAAGCTCAACAAGGCTGGAACATTCTTTTTGAACCTAAAACAAAAAATTTAAGGGCGACGCAAACATCTACTCAATCTGCAAACACTAAACAAAACGTGTTTGAAAAAAGGTTAATTAAACTGATGGACAAAAGACAAACTTTAATTTCAGAGGGAAGTAAAAAAGGTTTTAATAATACATCAAAACTAAAAGTTATTTCTCCTGAAGATAAAAATAAAACAATTTCAGAATTACTACAAAAAAATCAAGCCGAGCTTGGAGAAATAAACAAGAACATGAGTGACCTTGGTGTAAGAACTTTAATGAGAATAAAACAGCCAGATGGTAGCTATAAAATTAAACAATTCGGAGAAGTGTTAAGTGGTATGACTGATTTTCTTAAAAAGAGGCAAGCAGGTCTTTTAAAAGATGGTGGTCGTGTAAATTACAAAGATGGCGGCCGCGCCATAGACTTCTCAAAGTACCGTGAAACGTATGCCGATGGCGGCACAGTTATAAAATATAGAACTTTAATGAAAGATCTTGCTCAACTAGTTTCTTAATGATAATTTAACCGCAACTAAAACAAGGAGGCCGATATGGCAAAACTACGAACAGAAGAATACGGTGGTGGAAAGTATAAAAAACACTACTTAACAGGAGGTAAAGGAGCCGGCAAAAGAAAAGCTAAACTAAAAGGTAAATTTATTGAAAAAGACGGTAAAGTTACTCATAAGTCAGGAAAATTAGCGGGAGAAGCAATTGAACAGCGTAGAAAAAGAAGTTTAGCAGAAAAACTTTTTGGGGTAAGTAAGAGAACAACTAAAGACGTGTTTGATGAACTACCTAAAGATCGTCGTGTCAAGCACACGGTTCAAAAGAAAAAAATTAAAAAAACTAAAAAAAATAAACAAAAATAAAACCAAGGAGTATATATGCCAAAAGGACCAGGAACATACGGATCTAAAGTTGGTAGACCACCTAAGAGAAAAAATTTCCGCCGCGGCGGCGCGTTCGGACTCGGCTCTACTATCGCAAAACCTGATAAGCCTGATAATAAAAGGCTAAAAGGCAAGCGTCGCAAGAATACAAGCAAATAATCATTTGTTTTAGGGGGATGTAATGGCTGCTTGTAAGCATTGCGAGCACGAATGTCACTGTGGTCATGGCGGTTCGTGTAGAACGGTCGAGTGTGACTGTATCAATTGTGAACACAACCCACTTGATGAATTTTGGAAACAACTAGGGAAAGAAGATGCCGCTAAATACAAAAGGAGAAAAAATTCTTAAATCCATGAAAAATAGTTATGGTAAAAAGAAAGGAAAACAGGTATTCTATGCTAGTATTAAAAAGGGTAATGTAAAGGGCGTCAAACGCTCTAATAAAAAGGTGACTTAATGGCATTAGATCCGTACATGGAAGACTATAGAGATAAGGAAGGTATTAACGTACCAGAACCTGGTGATGAAATGTTACCGGACGACGAACAAGGGTTAGTTTCAATGTTACAAGATGAACAAGACCCTGAAAGAAAAATTATGCTCGCCATACAAATTATTCAAAGTATGGGGGATAGAGGAATTGAAATAGTTGAATCAATATTAAGCCCAGAAGAAATCGCAATGGCTGTTCAAGTTATTCAACAAATGGATACAGGTGCTGATCAAGGTATAGATAGCATACAGATGGCTGCTGAAGGTGGTCGTATAGGTTTTGAAAGAGGTGGAGGAATAACTGGATATAGACCACGTCATGCAAAGGGAACATATGACATGGTCGGCGCATATGTGAGAAGTAAAACTCCTCCGGGGGCTGAAGTTAGAGGAAATGCTCAATTACAGCAGTTAAGACAAGATGCAATGAGAAAAGCTGAACTAGCTGAACACAAAATGTTAGGTTCTCCTGCGTTAGGCGTTGGCTCTGGTGCAGCAATGTTAAGAGTTTATGAGCCTCTTTTGCAAGCAGGTTATGCACCTGAGGATTTAGTTGATGCAGAAACAGCTGCTCAGATTCCAACAAGAGTATATCAAGGTAAAGTTGAACAGTATGGTAGAAGAAGAGACGAAGGAGAAATGAATGCAGCTATTGCTAGATTACATCCTGAGTTAGCTGCACCAATGGAAGACCTTACTCATGTTATAGCTTCAGGTGATTATGCAGGCCTACCTATATATGATCCACATGGAGCCCATACTGATATGACTAGAGCTATTGCTCCTGTTGCCGCACCTGAGACTGCTGTTATGCCTAGTGATCCTAGTGCAGCAGATTCTAAATTAGATTATGCTAGTTTAGCAGCAACACCAGCAGCAACACCAGCAGCAACACCAGCAGCAACACCAGCAGCAACACCAGCTTCACCAACAACTAATATGTCTCAATATTATTCTAATCTTTTTTCCCCTGAATCTACTTCAGCCGATACTCCTTCTGTTGCGTCACAAATAGCAGCGCAGTATTTAAGCCCCCAAGAAGCTCAAGTATATGCTGCCAACGGCGGCCGTATAGGTTTTGCTAATGGTGGTGATGAAGAGTTATTAGATCCTGGAGTAATGCAAACAGATCCAGATGAATTATTAAATGAGATAGAAGCACAAGGTGGTTTACAAACTGCAAGTAGCATGGGCGATGTATTCATGCAAGCAATGGAAGATTCTACTGTACTAGAATTAGACTCATGGTTAGGTAAATATGAACCTTACGGATTAAAAGAAGATGATTACTTTAATTTTAGAACAATGGGACCACAAGTAAAAGGTTCAGTGGCAACCGAAGGATTAGCCACACTGAGAGTTTAGAATGGCAATATTAGATAGAGACACGCCTCTTAAAGAACAAATGAAGTTCGACATAAGAGCACAAGAAGTAGACATTATGGATGGTGATCCAGAGTTAGATGCTGATGGAGGTGCTACTATAAATCTTGGTCCATCTCAACCAATGATGGGCGGACACAATGAAAACTTAGCAGAGAATATGAGTAACGGTGATCTTGATGTTATTGCAAGAGAGCTTTCTGATGCCTATGACGGCGACAAAGATTCTCGTGAAGATTGGTCATCAACTTATGCTGAAGGTCTAGACCTACTTGGAATGAAATATGATGATCGCACAAATCCTTTCCCTGGAGCATCAGGAGTATCACACCCTTTACTTGCAGAATCAGTTACACAGTTTCAAGCGCAATCTTATAAAGAACTATACCCAGCAGGTGGACCAGTAAAAACTCAAATTATGGGCGCAACTAATCCACAGGTTGAAGCACAGTCTAATCGTGTTAAAGAATTTATGAATTTCCAACTCACCCACGTCATGGAGGAATACGAGCCCGAACTTGACCAAATGCTATTTCACCTACCCTTGTCAGGTTCGGCGTTCCGTAAAATATATTTCGACAATACGCTAGGCAGACCCGTTTCTAAATTTGTATCATCAGAAGATCTAGTGGTTCCATATCAAGCAACCGATTTACTTACGTGTTCTAGAATTACTCATGTTGTTAAAATGATGGCAAATGATTTGAGGAAGTTTCAAGTATCAGGATTTTATCGTGATGTTGAAGTAGGAGAAGCATCAGAAGAAGATCCAAGTGCTATTCAATCAAAAATTGATGAACTTGATGGTAAGAGAAAAGTTTACACTAAAGATAATGTGTACACTCTTCTTGAGATACATACAGACCTTGATTTACCAGGATATGAAGATGCCAATGAGGCAGGCGAAGAGACTGGAATTAGTTTACCGTATATTGTAACAATAGAAGAGAATTCCAATAAAATTTTATCTATAAGGAGAAACTGGGCGGAAGGTGACCAGCTTAAAACTAAAAAACAATATTTCGTACATTATAAATTTCTGCCAGGTCTTGGCTTTTATGGTTTTGGTCTTATTCATATGCTTGGTGGTCTCACAAAAACCGCAACTTCCATATTACGACAACTTATCGACGCTGGCACACTCGTCAACTTACCAGCCGGCTTTAAAGCTCGTGGGCTTAGAATACGTGATGATGATCAGCCACTAACTCCAGGTGAGTTTAGAGATGTTGATGCTCCTGCTGGAGACATTCGTAATTCATTAGTACCATTACCTTACAAAGAACCATCACAAACTTTATTTAATCTTTTAGGTTTTGTAATTGAAAGCGGTAAATCATTTGCTGCTGTTGCTGATATGAAACTTGGTGAAGGTAATGAAGTAAATCCTGTTGGTACAACTATGGCATTACTTGAGCGTGGAATGAAAGTTATGTCTGCGATTCATAAAAGAATGCACTCAGCACAAGGAAAAGAATTTAAATTACTTTCACAATTATTTGCAGAAACTTTACCACCAGTTTATCCGTATCAAGTTGTTGGCGGTAACCAAGCTGTTAAAGCACAAGACTTTGATGCACGTATTGATGTAATACCTGTATCTGATCCAAACATTTTCTCAGTTACACAACGTGTGACATTAGCACAACAACAATTACAATTAGCACAAGCTGCACCGCAGATGCACAATATTCATGAAGCATATAGAAGAATGTACGAAGCAATGGGTGTACAAAACATTGAAATGATATTACCTCCGCCACCACAACCACAACCAAAAGATCCAGCAACAGAGAATGCAGATCTTCTTGCAGGTATGCCGGCACAAGCATTTCAAGGACAGAATCATGATGCTCATATCGAAGCACACTTTTCTTTAATGTATAGTAGTGTTGTTAAAGGTAATCCAATGGTGATGGCAAATGTGCAAGGGCATATTATGCAACACATATCACTTAAAGCTCAAGAACAAGTACAAGCTGAAATGGCGCCGCAAATGCAACAATTACAGCAAATGCCTCCAGAGCAGCAACAGATGATGCAACAGCAAATGATGCAGCAAATGCAAAATAAAGCAGCAGAAATTGAACAAGAACTAATTGGAGAGTTTGTTGCAGAGTATGAACAATTATTAAAAGAGTCAGCAACTGATCCATTAATAGATATTAAAAAAGATGAGTTAGGACTACGTGAAAAAGAAATGATACGTAAAGGGAAAGAAGCAAACGAGAAGCTTGGTCTTGAGAAGAAAAAACTAGATACTAATACTAAAGTTGACCGCGAAAAAATTGATCAACAAAAAGATGCTGTAGCTATTAGATCAGCTATCGCTGTTGATAAATTAGAAAAAGATAGTATTAATAGGGTTATGGACAAAGCAGATAAAATAACTTCTAATATGGAAAAAACAGTA
>Ga0208299_1002291_pt1 | contig 13076 bp, 6 predicted proteins | sample 15_taG_FD_184089 | JGI IMG/M metagenome (GOLD analysis project Ga0208299, IMG submission 184089) | Marine viral communities from the Subarctic Pacific Ocean - 15_ETSP_OMZ_AT15312 metaG (SPAdes) (version 2) | ecosystem: Environmental > Aquatic > Marine > Oceanic | place: Pacific Ocean | collected...
AGACATGCATGCATCGCCATGGAAATTTCCATAGTCAATATCGTAATTGTGACAAGAGTTTCCAGCAACGCCTGGTTCGTCACCATCTTGTGGAGTCCATCTTTGAATTTCACCACAGGGCCCTGTGGGGTCGATATCTACCGCTGCAAGTTTGTCAACTACTTCTTGTTCTGTTCCAAAGAAACAATATCGTTCACCATCTTTGCAACCACAACCGTTGTGTATCAGTTGGGCAATTGCATCACAACAAAGAACCTCACCGTTTATATTTGGAGGATGCCAAACACCACCCAATTCGTCAACACAAGCCTCTTCTGATATCTCTTGGCAGTTTTCATCGTAACAGCAAGCACCTTTTGGACAAATATTATATCCAGATGGTGGTTCATCATCGCAACTTGTAAAGTATCCCTGCCATTCTCCACCTATTTCTTCTGATTCTTCTTCTGTTACATAAAAACAATCCCAACACTCTTGAAAACCGCCGGCGTTATTATTTAAAACATAAGATGCACCATACATTTCTGTTACATCTTCACACGGATAGTCGTTGCATTCAACTTGTCCACATTCTAAAGTACTAAAGTGCTTGCCACCATACACATTACACAATATTCGTGAACTCAAAAAACATGTGTTCATTGTACAACAAGCGCCCTCTACAGTATCAGAACACAGAGTATCAGCACATGTTGTATTTTTATTAAATTCTCCATCTTCGGCCGAGCATTCTTGTTTTGAAAAATAATCATCACATCCACCTGAGTGACAGCAAGACCCCACATCATCTGCAAGACCTCCAAAAGTTATTCCATAATTTGTTCCTTGATTCAATGCCAACCATTTGTGTTTTCCATCAGGAGTTAGTTCTGTGACTGCTTGTTCATTATAAACAAAATTGAAAATATCAATACCATCACTAAATTCTACTGCATCGGGGTCTGGGAATATTGGAGCGATATAATTGGAGTTATCGTTCTCTACCGTATTAAATACCTGATAAGGCTTCAATGCGCCTTTACCCCACCAATCTGTTACAAGACCATGAGATGCCGCATTATGCAAAATTAATGTAAAGTTTTGTGATTTTGTAAATGTTTGTCCAGTATAGTTTGTATAGTTTTCATACGGAAGTTTAATATATCCAGTGGTTGCACCACAATAAATCTTTTGGATATTACCACCAGTCATGTGAAGTTGAATATCCGTCCTAGAACCCTTCGACCAACCAACAGGGAATACATCACCTGTTACTTGATTACCATGTCTTTGTATAAATTCTCTATGGTCAATTAATTTTGTTGACAGCGATTCATGATACGCACTAGCACCATCTACACCTGTTGGCCAATTGCTCGCATTCCAGAAAGTTCCTTCTGCACCATCAGCAAGAGAAGCAGAACCATGAGTCATATATAAAAGTTCACCAGACAAACCCATGTCTATACCATCAAACGAATTTGCTTTGATACCACCAAGCATGATAGTACCATTTTCTAATACTTGAAGTTGAACATCATCTTCTGATTCTATAGTTTTGAAATATGCAGTTTTTCCATCAGAACTATACAACAACGAAACCCCATCACCCACCGAGCGAATTATAATATCACCTTCTGTTCCTGTTACACCAGTTGCACCAAGAAGTCTTGCTATTGTATTTGGTCTGTTGTGTTCTGGTTTCCCACCAATTTCAAGAGTTCTTCCTCTGACCGCTCCACCCGCATCCGAAGAAGTTCTATCTAAAAATACAACAAGAGTTTCATTAGGATAATTCCCACAAATCCCCGCATATTTATATGCAGTTGCACCACAAAATCCAATACCCACACCAGTTGCACCTACAACATTTCCCTCTACAAACTCACCTTCAGGTCCTGTGGGCCCTATGGGTCCTGCAGGCCCTGTAGGGCCTGTACCACCAATATCCCCTTCACGGATATGTTGATTACCAGTTGGTCCAAAAACTAAAACATGGGAATAATTTTGCATCTATTTAACCCACCCAAAAGGATTGATATTTTTCTCCGTTCTTACATACATTCCATACCACTCTATTTTATTATTGACTGCATCTTCTGCTCCAAGTGTAATAAATTGTATAATATCTATATCACTTGTTAGGGTAGGATTAAGGGAATATGAAAATTTCCAATTTATCGGAAACACTGTGGTATAAGGATAAGTAACCGTGTCCCCGTTACTATTTTCTCTGCCTCCCAAAGTTTTTCCATCTATAACCATAAGAGTAAATCCCGTAGAACTGTACATACTAAATTTATCTGAATATTCCGCAATACCCGCCGAAGGCTCAGAAGAATCTAAAATTCTAACAAAAGGTTTTTGTTTATCCGAGGGTTCATAACCAAACCATAATTCATAATCTCTATTAGGGTCTATAACAAAAACACTTCCCGAAGGTTTATTCCAATTGTTTGCCCTTGCAGCCCCTACAGACAATGCATCGACAGGATTAAATTTGTATATAAAAATATTATTTGTTGTATCATATTCACTTGGAGCAACTCGATTTGATATTTCGTTATATGTTCTCGTTGTCATCTTGAGAGCATATGTTGGTCCTGCATAATAATGGGTAAGAGTAGCACCAGACAATCCTGTACCACCCGCAGTATCAGAAGCAGAAAATACAATAGAACCCGTTGGTCCATATGCACTAACCGCATCAAAAGTATTATAACGAATTCTTACAGATGTACCATTATCTTCAACCCTTAAACCATTACCACCAGTAATGCTTTTTAGATATAAAATACCATTAATACTTTCTTTAAATAATACACCACCTGTTACTGCATGTCCAATATTTTCACCACGAAGATAATATATTGCAGACCCAGTTGGTCCCCTATAAAAACCGCCATCTGCTGTAAGTGCTTGACCGTCTACATTATTGTATTGTAAAATTAAACGGTGAGCATTTGCCCCTGTTGAAGTATAGGTTATTCCTATAAGACTAGGTCCTGTTTCACCAGTGGGTCCTGTTCCACCTATAGGCCCTGTTGGGCCGATAGGGCCTGCAGGACCAGTGGAAGCATAACCCGATGCACCTCCCCACGCATCTGGATTTACCCAAGGATTTCCTGTAGTCCCTTGGGGTCCAATATTAAATGGATGTGCAGACGATGACATAAATTATTCCTTATGCCTCGGTTTTAATTTTCAATGTGCCACTATCTCTATAAACCGACCACTGCAATTCTCCAGTATCGGTTGTTGGTAGATTGGTTAATCTTAAATTTTGTATTTCCAAAGTATCAATTAATGCCGCATACGAATTTGGATTCACTCTAACAATATAGTTTACAGTGACATGTGGTGGTAAAGTATATTGCCACGACATACCACTACCACTAACTACAGACAATCCTTCCCCCCCATTATCTGTATATTCTAACGAATGTCTATCATTTCCACTCATTTGATTTAATTCGTTGGGGTCGTTTGGTTCAGTCGAAGTAGATGCATCCGCACCCATTAAAAATTTTCCTTGAAAATTTGGAACTAGACAAGAGAATACACCCGAAACACCACTTGCATCAGAAAGAATGTTAAATCCACTTCCGTCTTTTTCGCTATATGCGTTATCGTACACCGTTGCAGCTCCATCGGTAAAATGTTTAAATGTGTTTCGTGTATAATCATATGTTGCACCCATACCATCATGTGTACCACGAAGTAAGACATCGGCATCAATTTCTTCATTTATAGGAAAATTCCCATTCGCTGGGATTTTATTATTATATTCTTGTTTTACATAAATCCAATTATCAGCAGAAACTCCTGTAACAATACCAGATATTATTCTACCATCACTAGTTTGTTGAATTCTAGAACCAATAGTCCAGGCTGAGTTGTCTGTTTTTAGTGCTTCACACCAACCATATCTCAATCCGATTTCACTGTGGTAATCTGGATATGTTGTAATGGGTAAACCTTTATATAATTCATTGCCACCACTACCGTCTCCATTACATAATGCCCAACCAGCTGGTGGATTCGTTCCTAGATATGGTTGCACTGTTCCTACTGGTATAAGATTATTTAAAGAAACTGCAATATTTCCACCGAGCAAACTTCCAACATAATTAGTAACATTACCCCAGATATTTCCTTGGTCATCTTCTGCAAGTCGAGTGATGATAGGTTTTGCAACCCAACCACTTGTGCTTGGTCTAACATTATCCATCCAACCTGCGGTGTATCCACTCAAGAAATATACATCATCTCTTGTAATTCCCGCAGGAATAGTTCCACTTTGGTTATCAAACCATCGTGTCATATTAACAGTTCCTGCCATAGTTAATTGAAAAGTATTTACTCCAGTAACTTCCGAAACAACACCCGCAACTTCTGAATTGTATGCATTATTTGCTTGTGCAGAAACGTATGCAGCGGAATTACCATCAACACCACTGTTCCAACGGATAACACTGCCCGCAGTGAACCCATGACTATTTTGTCTAATATTGATTGCTAATTTAGACCCGATAGCATCAACACCACTAATACAAACTGATGGGTTGAGTACCGATGTACTATTTTGTGGATTTGAAATTGCCATATCTTACATAACTCCTAATGAGATTTTACTGGTGTTGGGAATGCATTATTGAATTCCGCATCTGCTTCGTAATGAACTGTTATAGTATCTAGTTGTACTGCACCACCAAGAATTTTTATTTCCACAGCATTTGGTGTATTTGTAGAACATTTAACATTAAATGAATTTGCTCTGGTTTGTCTTTGTCTTCCATCAAACCCCTTTGTACCCGCAACATTTCTTAACGATTTTCCTGCATCCCTATTAAATGCTTCGTTCGCAAAACCTTGAGGTGACCACAAAGAACAATTAGGAACAGTTCTCATCCTTTCTGGGAATTCATAAATGTGAATAAATGAATTAGAAACAATAAAATTAATTCCACTAGTGTCTGGATGTGTTGGGGTTGACATAGTATCTGCTCCAACAGGAACACCATAAACATAACTATTTTGATAATATTTTTGACACTTCTTTAATTCTTCGTGTGGGTCTATAATATTAAATGGTGTTGCCATATTACCCCTCTCAAGTTTTACTTGAGATAACCATAGGTCATAATTAAATGTAATACCTCTGTTTGTATCTTGAGTATAGAACGCAATTGAAACGAAGTTATCAGCAGAGGCACCAGAAACTATTTCATGACTCGCACCCGATGCTCCGGCTGCACTTGATAATTCTGGAACAAAGAATGAAAAGTTATAGGGTGTCCAAGTTTTGTTGACTCGGAAATCTGTAATCGGTGTAATAATTTCATTTGCATTTACACCAACCCCAGAAGTTCCACCCGGCACATCTCCTGTTGTTCCTGTCAAGTTTTGAATAAATGCAACTTGACAATCACCTGTACATGCATAATTACCTGGGTTATCTCCCTTTGCATAAAACGAAATCGTCATAACTTCACCCGCAAAAGATGTAGCATCTGGAATCCGTTGTTCAACACGATACCATTCGTTGTTCATTGTTGCACCATGAGGCGAACCACCATAATAAGTAACACCACCACGAATGATTGCATAGTAATCTGGATGACCTTCAATTAAAGTTTCTTTCTTATTGAATTTACCCCTTGCAAGTTTATAATCAAAACCTCTTTTGCTACCACCAGAGTTTCCAGTTAGCGGATTAGTTGCACCAGTTGCAAACTGACCCAACCTTAACCATCTGTCTGCGAAGTAAGTATTTGCAGTCCCACCATATGCACCAGTGGTTCCAATTCCTCGTTGCCAAATTCCAAAATCTGGATTGAGCAATTCGTTTTTATTTACTACACCAACATTATCATATGTGTGTCCTGTTGCACCAGTTGGTCCTAGAATTGTTAGATATTTTCCAAGACCAGAACCTCTGTTTCGGTAACGGCCACCATGAATGATGTCGGTGAAGTTGTGTATCGATGGAGTATCAATGTTTACAACAACTCTTGTAGGTGACATAGCGTCCAAAATCTTTACAGTTGCATTACCAGATGGCAAAGTGGTCAGTTCGCCATCACCCAAATAATAAACGCCTGTTCCCTCAGTAAAAACACCTACCGATGGTGTCCATGTTCCTGCTGTTACAATTCTTACATAACCATTAACTGAGTCAGCATAAGAAACAACACCAAGAACATGAGCCTTTGCTATTTCGGTATTGGTCGCAAGTCCAATACCCGACATCATATTTGTGTCTATGCATACTGGGCTTCCTTCTACAAAGGTTTGTTCGCCTGAGTCATAAGCACGAACGAATGATGTAAGTTCATCACCACTTGCTCCTGCCCCATCACCACTTGTACACCCTGTACTAGAATTCATTTGCGCTCTGTATGGAAGAACAATACCAGAAGTTTTTCCTGTTGCAAGGACAACTGGTTTGTTTACATAACCAACAAGAGAGGGTTCTTCTTTTTGGAGTTTACCCCTGTCTCCAACTCCATATTGTGAAAGGAAGTATACATTACCAGGCACCAAACCTTCTGTGTGGTTTTCTATAAGAGCAGTATTCCATTCTGCTTTTGTACCAACAACTTCACCAGACATGGTAAGGTCGAATGTGTCATTGTTTATAACTCTAGAAACAACACCAATAACTTCAGCAGCCCTAATGTGGTCACCGTGTAATTCATAATCACCGGCCGCACTCGCATAAGTGTAACCTTGAGTTGTCCCGCTATATCGAAGAACATTACCAAAAACAAATCCGTGATTTCTTTTTTCAACACGAATGTTATTCGCACCCTTTACGATGTTCACAAATCCATCTGATTGAAATTCTACTAATGCTCCTGCGGTGTTTCCTACAACAAGAGCATTCGGTGCAGTTTGATTGTTGAAACCACCTGTACCTGTCCACGGGTCGCCTGTTACACCAACTCTATCACCACGACCATCAACTTCAAGATAGTTATATCCATCAAGAGTAGGTCCAAAGTACATCCGAACAACACCACCCACTACTGGAACATCATTCCAATCATGAAGATTGTTTATGTCTGCACTACATCCAGTGTAACCATATGGTCCGTATGGATAATCACCACCAGTTGAACCAGGTCCAGCACCACCAGTTAATCCTGTAAATATGTTTTGGTGGTTTAATCTACCTTCAAACCACAGTCCTTCTTTTGTTCTCCACTTTCCTTCTTTGTGTACAAAATAAGGTCTATCAAACACGAATGAATTATAGTAATCTGCTCCATCACTATTATCAATAGATTCTGGATTTGGTCCTGTTGCATAACCACCAATAATCAATCCTGCATAATCACAACCAATTGCGGGTGATTCGTTAGTATTAAGTATTAGAAGATTTTCATTAAAGTTGTGTCCCACTGTAATACCAGTATCAATATTATCGACACCAATTAATGAACCCGCAACTCTTAATTGTCCACCAACACTAACATTGCTACAGAAAGTAGAATGTGTTCTTAAAACATTACCAGAAAATGCGTATGCAAGTGTACCACCAGTACCCAATGCCATCATCATACCATCGCCTGCTGTTGCACCATACACCTGAAGAAGATTTAACTTCTCAATAATTTCGTTATTTGTTTTAATTCTCCATGATTCAAAAGTATCATTCAGTTCAACATCATTAATACTATAATCTCGGAAATATACATTGGTAGTATATCCCCTCGCACCACTATATTGGTCGTAATGATGATTACCATATTCGCTAGGATAAATGTTCCCAGTACCACCAGGCATCAAATATGATGCGGTGCTACCAGGCCCAATATGTTTGGTGCGGTACTCCCATGTGTATCCTGTACAACCTGCAAAATTTCCGTTTCCTGACATGTTTATATTATCCTATTCTATTTATATCACCAAATTATATTGGTAAATTTGTATCATTGTATTTCCAAGTCGATGAATCTGGGTCAAAGTATACTACCTTCACTGCATTTGTTGGTAGGACTCCTTGTCCTTCAATATAACTACCACCCGCTATTATGTTTATTTGATATCTAGACGAACCAGGCGCAGAATAGTTTGAATATCCTTGTGCATTATCCTTTAATAATGTATCCACCCTTACTTCTGCATATCCACCCCCCGCAGGAAATGGACTACCATCTGGGTTGATTTGTATCTCTTCATATACAAGATAAATCACAGTTCTATTATCGTCATCTACGTTAATTGCACTAAAGTTTATTGTGTTGTTTATATGAACAAAATATCCCAATGATTTTTCTGTTGGTTCGATATAAATATATCCTTGTCCGATAGAACCGTTGTGAAAACCGCCTCCAACGGGGATAAACCCAACATCCGAATCAATAATACTACCGCTTATAAGACTTCTTCTTGCAAGTGCCGTTATTTGTGATTGTAAAATAGTTTGCATCTGAGTAAGTTCTCTTGCTTGAATTGCAAATCCCGGCCTAAATCCCATTTGCATATAATTATTAGCGACATCCCAATCGTCTAATCCTGAATCTTGAAATCTATAAAAAATTGACATGTTTATTATCCTATTAAAAATGCTACACTTAAACTATTACCGATTGACGCATCTGGGTCTAGAGTTATATCGGAAAACTCAAAAGTATGTATGACTTCCGTCCAGTTGTCCTTTTTATCTTTCTCATAAGAAAGAGGAGATTTTTCAATCCCCTTCACAACAACACTATCAGACACCGTGGAGCCTGGGCCGAAGTTCATTTTTGCAGAAATGACATTGTCTGGTGCTTGAGATTCAAATATTATATCGTTTAGTTCTAATTCACCAGAACCTTGTCCTGTCAATCTCAAATGCCTGTATCCATATATGCCGGTTTTAGTTCCAGAAACCGTTGCAGACATTCTTTTAGTGTTACCAGCGGCTGCGATAGAATTAATTGAAGTTCCACTCGTCATAGCTTGAGAAACAGCACCATCTGCACAAATTATAACATTGGCAGCCGAGAAATATGATGCTTGTGCAGATTTCTTACCAGGCGGAAACGTATCTCTGATTGGTTTGTTTTCATAAAATGCATTCTTTACCAAGGCAGCAGTATTCCATGTTGTAGAATCTGTATGTTGTCTGAGTGAATATGGGTCTAACACAACAATAAACATAGAACGATTCGCATTCAATAATCCAACTGCATCTCCGAATCCGTTTGGAGGGGAGAAAATGGCATAAATAAACGGTCCTTTTATTTTTGAATTTAATGGACTTGTGCCCCCACCAACAATATGGGTAGAATCATATCCTGTGATATTTTGAGATGCGGTGCTAGGTTCCCAACCCAACGACAAACTTGCCGACATAGGATATCCCGCCCCACGATTTACAACATCTATTCGTTTAAGTTGATAACCTCTTTTATTTGCATCAGATTCTTCTGCATTTCCAATATGCTCAAACACTGGCCGTATGGTTGCAATATTTTCTTTTGGAGATACCATTAGTTGAAACATATCATCTCCGATTGTATCAAATCTAATATTTCTTTTTGCTTCTTCCTGAACAACTATCTTTATTAATGCTCCACCATTATCCGCACCAAATTTTTCAACTTCGTGCTTTATAAAATATGCATTGGTTGCTGCCAGCGATTCCCTTTCTGTTTTATTTAACATTGGTTGTACAGGCATCCATGCAGTACCATCTAATGTTCTTTTATAATGATGCATCAATCCAGTAATACTATAAAGATATTGCCAAACATAGCCATCTTTGGTAGAAAACGGGGTTGCATGAGTTCCTTCTGGCGGAGAACCCGAAATCGCACCATCAAGATTATTTAAACAAAGATAAACTTTATTTTTATGTTCACAATAATATGACTGACCTTCTTGGGTTTTTGTGGGGTCCCAAGAATCAAATCTCATTTGTTTCCACGGAATGTGTTTACATACAGGAAATGGTTTTGAGTATTCTGGAAGAACAGCACCAATATCACCATAAAAACTATTAATAGAAGATGCATAAGAACCCGTCTCTGGAACAATACCATTACTGTTGTTTTGTTTGTTTCCCAATATAAGAGCATATGTTGTATCCTCAAACATATCGGTGAATGCTTCTGCAAATATTCTATTCGCTTCTCCAATTATTCTACTTGTTGCCATAGTTCTTTCCTTTTTTAGAATCCGCAATCTGCTGTGTTACCGCTTGGAGTATTTGGTGAACCGGCGTCAACATTAATAGGAGATACGAATATAAATTGTCCTAATTCTACATCTTTCATTTTTGTCCCATACGGAACTTCGTTTGTCCATGAATTCGGGTGGTGGAATACATCGAACAAGTTAATATTTATTTCTGAGGCAGCCGTTCCACCCGTGTGTCCAGTGAGTCCTAATGGGGCTGCTGTGTATCCATGTGTTCCATGAGGAACACCAGCCATTCTTGGTTGGTGTGCAGTCGCCCCTGCTTCATCCTTGTACCAAAGTCCACCACTATCATATGTATGTCCTGTAGAATATGAAACACCCGCATATGCATTTCCCCCTCCAATAAAACCACCACCATGACCTGTACCACCAAGATAGGGATTCCAACCACACGGATATAAGTCGGTATTGTTGTTGTCATTACTTCTAAGATTGACAGATGTTTCAAATCTATACGGAGCATAAAATCCTGTGATGGGATTTTCAATTTCAAATATATTACCAGTTACACCTGGTTGGTCGAACTCATCCCAAATATTATAATTACCGGCAGCATATAATCCTGTAGGGTGTATTAATTTGTTAATATAAGGCCAATAAGTATCCCACGGAATATCTGTGTCTATGAGATATGAATAGTCTTGCCATACTTTACTATCTTGAATTCTACTTAAACCACTAATAGTCCCATATTCATCATCATAATAAACACCACAAGGAGAACCAGGCGCACAACCTTGTGGACAATCACAATATGGAGTTCCTGCTGTTCTTCCGCCAGGATTCCAACAAGGGGTCATAGTCCCATAATCAGGAGGCCAACACCAACAATCCCCAGTAGGAACACCAACACCAAATTTCTGACCCCAATAATCACAATTAGCACCAGTTGTACCCGCAGATGCTCCACGGAATGGTGCTTCTGAACATCGAATAACTAAAACTTTAGGATATGAAATCGAAACCCACGAATCATAAAAAACTTTAAAGAAGTATTCATAAACTTCTTCGATGCTTTTCATTTGATATAGTGCTTTTATATGACGAAGAAAGTTTCTTACATCGACTGTGCCTTCAGGTGGATTTATAAAATCCACCAATACTTCTGGTTCGACAAGGAGTTTGTTCTTCTCGGTATGTTTAACAGTTTTATCAGGAAACCCTTCTGCAAACACATTCTTAAATATTTTCACAAGTCCATCAGGTGTTACATCAATATCTTTAATGGATTCGATAATTGCCATATCGTTTTCGCAACCCAACCAATCAAAAAATAGTTCTATAAATTTTACAAACTTAGGATGGTCTTGCTTTATCCAACTAGGCATTCTATCTTTTATAAAAAAATTAAAATTAGAATTACAAGTATTTGTGTATTCCAACTCTCCAATGTGGTTCCACACCTGTTGATATATCGAACCAGACGCCTCGCTTGTTGTTGCACCAAGTACTCCTGTTAAAGTCATCTACAATACCCCATTATACTCTAACCACTATTTCAACACCACCATTAACAAGATTTAAAATAAGACCCATCTTCGGAAAAATACTTCTAGATTTTGGTCTAACAAAAATATCAAAATCACTAAGAAATTCGGCACCGTCAATTTGTACCCTACCTGTTATAATATTAAAAGAACCAACATTATTGTCTATTAAATCTCCAAAACCACCAGAACTTGTAGCGGTGCCCAATTGAATTGTTCCTTCTGTTGTGTTACGAAGAACACACGATTGAACCCCTTGGTCTGTTGTACAATCAACTGGTGTAGACCACAGAACATCACCCACCACTCCACTCTGTTCTATGGGATTACTAAAATGTATAGTAATTGCAGTCACTGGATTACTGGCCGAAGCATTAATGTGTTTTGATAATCGAACAACTATTTGTTCACCATCAAATCCTGCATCCAAATTAAAGAGTTTGTTATAGAAATCACCCCAATCAAAAGAACTTCCAAAATCTCCCATTTGATAATTATTTATAAAGTTGACAACCAATGCAACAATTTCATCCAAAGTTGCAGAAGTTTTTGATAAGTCTACTGTAACTTCCCCTGCAAGATTAACTTTAATGACTTCTGGGTCTACAAATTCTGGTAAAATAGAAACCACTGCTTTACTTTTGAAGAAAGAAATCACATCATCTTTTTGTTCTTGTGTTAGAAATTGCCCATCCTCCGCAATTGCTGAAACGAAAACTCTACCATACTGTGGTGGGTCGTTATCTTCTCCACCCCAAATTTTTGAAATGAGTCCGTGTCTTTCTTGACGAAGCAAACTTCTAAAATCATTTGCAGTAACTGCCCTTCCTTGTGTTTGGAAAAATAACGGTGCGTAAGTTCTTATTGATTCTGGTGATTCGGCATTTGCACCACTGTGCGAAGCAACAACCGTGCCAGTAACATTAATATTACCACTTGCAGAGAATGTAACAATACCATTCCCCTTCGCACCCGAAGTTATAAGATAATCAAAAGACACCTCGGAGTTATGTACTGGTGCCTTTCCTACAACACCATCACCAAAATAAATTTCATATCCACCATCGAACGATGATGTTAAAAAATATACCTTTTCCCCTGCGGTAACTCCCGCAACACTTCCCGTTTCAACTGCTCTCCATTCGCTCCACTCATTCCCTTCGTTTACAAGAACAGAAAGTGATGTAATATCAGCATCTTTACTAGGAATTCTAAATCGCTGATGGGGTATTGAAGAATCTACTATAGATTGTTCTGGTGCAGTTTCCGTTCTGTTCCCCTGAACAATACTTATTCTTGTTGTTGTGTCTGGGTATACTGTATATGTTTGTGTCGGTGTCCAGTTAAAACCGCCCCCAAAAATTGCATCACCATATTCAATGGTTGTTTGCACTTCACTATTAACATTAATCT
>Ga0208299_1002292_pt1 | contig 13074 bp, 14 predicted proteins | sample 15_taG_FD_184089 | JGI IMG/M metagenome (GOLD analysis project Ga0208299, IMG submission 184089) | Marine viral communities from the Subarctic Pacific Ocean - 15_ETSP_OMZ_AT15312 metaG (SPAdes) (version 2) | ecosystem: Environmental > Aquatic > Marine > Oceanic | place: Pacific Ocean | collected...
GACTGACGTTCCCATCTCGCCCACTGCCGTGGGTGGCCCAGGTGGTCCTGGGATTCCGATGTCTGCCAAGGGGCCTAGGCCTCAACTGCCTGGAGCTAAGTAGATGGCCAGTTGGTTTGATAAGCTACGGGACAAGGCTGTTGATGCCGGGATGGCGAAGGCTAAACAGCCCTATGGTGACTGGGAGAACAAGCTTCGACGGGAGGCGGGCGCAGAGGCTATAAAGACCAAGGGTGATGAGCAGAGGTTGGCCCAGGTCAAGAAGTTTGCCTCTACAGCTAGGCCAGAGTCTCATCAAGAAGCAGCTATGACGGCAGAGCAACTCGATGATTTGGCGAATCGTGCTCCAGAATCTTCCTCGAAGTCGTCTCCAACCAAGCCCCCGACGGTTGTTGGGGCCTCTGTTGAACCGGAGGCCGCCACAAGCGTCCCCTCCCCCGGAGATTGGCGGAAACATCTGGAGTCGCTTTTGGAAGCAGGCAAACCTGTATCCTTTCCAAAAGCCCAGTACCTACAGGCTAAAGAGTCCAGTCTTGAAAAACACGGGGAGATCCCTGGGCTTTCTTTAGATCAGCAGGCCATGGAGGATCTCTTTGGTCAGGAGCTGGAGCTGGTGCAAGATGGTGGTGGGAAGGTGTGGTATCGGGGCATGAGCCGGGGCAGACCTCATGTTGTATTTTTTGCTCACCCGGAGGAGGATAAGCTCCATTCGGAGGGCGATGTTGGTCCGGTCCAACCTGTTGGTCAGGGGGAATAGATGCCAGTCTACGACATCGCCTGTGATTCAGACCATGCGTGCGGCCATTTCGAGGATGTGATTATCCTCCTGGCCGACCTCGATGAGGCCGTGTGTCCATCCTGTGGTGGCCCCATCCGTCGCTTGCCTCGACCGGTGCGCACCGTGGGCCCGATGCCAAGCAAGCCTTTGACCATCAGCCAGATCGGGCGCTCCTTTACGAGCCCTGCGGAGCTTCGGGAATACAAAAAGTCGAAGCCGCACGCTGAGTTCCACGCTCCCGATTCCATCGAGTGGAAGAACAAGGTGGACCGGGTGAGGAAGAAAGCCGAGGATCGGGTAAAGGCGTGGGGGTACAAAGATCGCGAGGACTACCAGAAAAGGAAGTTCGGAAAGACCCCAGACGGGCGCAAGATCTAGTTCCCCCTTGACGTAAAATTTTTCACCTAGTAGGGATTGAATATGCCAAAAGACGACCCCAGCGCCTACGCCCCAGAGGAAATCGCCCAGCAGTTGCTGGAGCTTGACTCTGCCGCTGCCGTTATCACTCGCCTGGAGGAGCTTGGTTGGGAGTTGCGTGCTTCCGGCGAGCCTGCTGAAGAGGGTATTGCGGATGAGGCTTCTCGTGAGGGAATCGACGTTGAGAGCGTTGAGGGCCAGGAAGAGGAAGAGGCTGACGAGGGGGAGGAGGACGTTGACGTTCCGATGCCTATGGGGCCCAAACCTCCGTATCTCACAATTCTACGCATGAAAGCTGTAGAGAAGGCGATGGGGTCCAAGAAGGGCAAGAAGAAGAAGAAGGAAGACGCCTATGGATGAGGCGGCAACCCCTTCAGATGCGCCGGTCGTTGAGGTAGCAGAAGCTCCAGAAGCTCCTGCTGCGTCCACTGAGCCGGTTGCGGCTACTCCTGGGTTGGATAGCTTGGCCTCGGAGGCGACCTCTCCTGCTTCCGGGGCCTCTACCCCAGAAGTCACCACCCCTATTGAGGGTGAGATCACCAAGTCCTCCTACGACGAGTACAACTGGGACGAGTGGGACGGGAGCCACGACTCATGGCCTGAAGAGTATCGGGCGTGGGGGGCGAAGCTCAACGGTACGCTTGAGAAGGAGCGCGGGGACATCGAGGCTGCTCGTGAGCTCTATTCGCAGATGGCGATGGGGATGGAAGACCCACGCATCGCTGAGCTGACCACCACCAATGGTGAGTTGACCTCGAAATACGAAGCGCAGGTTGCTCAGCTTGAGGGGCTTCAGAAGGCGTCAGCCGACCTGGAGATGAAAATCCAGTCGCAGCAGAAGGCAGCAGAGGCGTTTGCGGACCAGTTTGCTGAGCGACACGCAGAGCTGTTTGAGCGCCACAACCAAGACATCTTTGCTGACGACGCGAAGTCGGCAAGGTTTGTAGAGCTGATGGAGGCGGGGGTCGATGCAGACGACGCCGCTCATGTCGCTCGTCTTGAGCCCACTCCTTACGGGATAGCGCAGACCGCGCTCAAGGAGGGCTCGAGCGTGAAGCATGCGCTTCAGCTTGCTGCTTACGAGCAGGAGCGATCAAAGCCTCGGCCTCGGGCGGGAGCGGTGATGACAAACGGTTCGGGCCGTAGGGCTCGTCCGGTACAGACCAACAACATCGAAAGCAAGAAGCCAAAGTCGTTTGACGATATTCGCAATTTTGCGGTGGCCAAGGCTCTCGGTTCGACTAGGAAATAACGATGGCTATTAGCGCAGACGTGTACGCCACAGCTCTACAAGAGCAGATGAAGGGACTCAGTGAGACTTTCATGCTTTGGCATCCGCTTCTTGAGAAGATTGTCACCAATGGCAACATCAAGACCGACACCCTTCAGGGCCCCTTCCGGGACTTCACTATCGTTCAGGGTGGCCCCGGTAAGGTGACCACCATCTACGGTGGCTCGGAAGTCATCAGTGGTGGGCGTACCCAGCAGGGCAAGCGAGGGAATACGTTTGCTGGCCGGATGATCTACCACTTCGACACCCCCCTCAAGGATCTTGCCTACGCCAATGGCGCGCAAGACCTCGCTCAACTCCTGAAGAACTACCCCGAGGCATCGGTGGGCGACCTTCATGAGCGCATCTCGACGCAGCTGGCCTGCGGGACCGGGGTGGATGTTGGTGCGTTTGCTACGCTGTTCGGTGGTGAGGGCGCTGGCTCCGTTACCTTCAATCCTGAAGGGGTTGCACGGAACGGCTTCCTGCAGTCCGACACCGTCGCCAACCAGACCGCGACCATTCACAACCTCGCGGCTCAGAGCCACGCGACGGATGGAACCACAGGCTGGTACAACCAGTTTGAGGACATCAGTGGCTTCTCGACGGATGGTCTGCGCTTGCTCCGCAAGGCGTACTACGCGGCCTCCCGCCAGGGCAAGGTCGGTGGCCCCGTGGACCTCATGTTCGCAGACGAGCAGAGCTACCTGAACCTGCTTGACGAGCTGACCGATTCGGTTCGGATCTCCTCGGTCAGCAAGGGCGACTTCGTTCCTTCCAACATCCGAGAGGGGATTGAGTTCCTCGACGCGACGTTGTGGCTCGAAGACGCCATCGACCTGAGCAACGCCAACTACGCGCTAGGCGCTGGAAACGCATCAGGTGGCCTCATCTACGGCCTCAAGTCATCGACGTGGTTTGCTTACAACGTCGGCCATGGTGGGGAAGAGACGAAGGGTGCCTTCAGCTGGCGCAAGCCCTTCCGTCTCCCCGAGCAGGATATGCTTCGCACCGAGATGGTTCTCCATCAGGGGCTCTACTGCAATCAACGTCGCGCAAACTTCGTAGTTTGCGGCGGCGCAACCGCATAGGAAGGAACAATGTCTGGATTTGGAGACAGTATTACGAAGGTGAGCACGACTCAGCTTCACCCTCTCGGAACCATCGTGGTCGAGCCCGCGACTCAGGCTGGCGCTCGCGCTGATCAAGGCGAGCAAACTTGGGCCTACGTCTACAACGACGAGGCTTCAAGCGCCTTTGCTGAAGGACTTGTTGTTATGCGTGACGCTGGCACCGCGACCTATGATGCGATCCTGGCGGACGCTTCTGGTGCCGTCGTGCCCAACATTCGTATTTTGGGTGTAGCCCAACATGCGATTGCGGCAGGCTCTTATGGCTTTGTTTTGAAGCAGGGGGTCGGCGAGGTACAAGCAGGCGACACTGGCAACGATCAGGCCAATGACCCTCTAATCGTACACGGATCTGGCGGTCAGGCTGACGTCATGGCGGCTGGGGAAGAGGAGGGGGTGTTTGCCTTTTCAACTGAAAACGCAGGCACTTCAGCGGGCGACAAGATGACCTGCTGGATTAACTGCGCGGGCTAGTCCTTCCTGGTGGAGGATAGGTCGTGAACCTCAAAGGCATTCGAGACGCAATTTTCGCTCAGGCGGATTGGGCACCGACCCAGTCGCCTGAAGCACTTGTGCGCGTCAACCGGTACATCAACCGGGCATATAACCAAATATCCCTCGAAGCACCCTTCCTGTTCTTCGAGGCGATACTGAAGTTCGCCACGCAGCCCGACGCCGCTCCCACGCTGGCGACGGACACTATCTCGATCATCACCGCCACCGACACCAGCCTTCCTACCACGTCCCGGAACCCATGGGTGTTCCAGGTGAACTTGGCCACAGGAACGACGGGGGCGGTTGTTTGGCCGACCGACCGAAGCTGGGACGGTCGGATGATTGAGATTGAGGTGAACGGGGTGACCTACCGCAACCGCATTCGTGCGGTTTGGAAGGTGAACGTCATCGGCGGGGATGGTGTCGACAGACGCTTCACCGTCGAGAAGCCGTGGGACTACGCGAAGCTGGGGTACGGGCCCTATGCGAAGTGGCGAGTCTACACGGAAGCCTACTACCTTCCTGACGACGTGATCTCGGTCAAGTCTGCCAGGCTGTTCTTGGGAGGGGAGAACTGGCCGTTGAAGGTGGCGAGCCAGGGGGAGGCTGAAGACCTTTCCTTCATGGACAAGCGCGATGTCACGTCGCACGGGACGCCGAGGACGATGTACCGTCGCCCCCACTTCCAGATGCCAGCTCCGACAGGGGCTGCTGTGCTGACTCCGAACAGGACGTTTCCTGGGTCGCTGGTGTGGCATGGGCCAGAGCCCCCAGGGCAGTTCCAGTATGTGTTCACCTACTGCTGGGGGAAGAGGGACATGCAGTTCCGAAACCCCAACGGGGCGTATTGGGGAGGCTACGCAGAAGATGTCTTGAACGAAGAGACTACCGGGACTGGCTTCAGCCCCACAACCAACGCCTCTCATCGGATGAGGGAGCCGTTGTGGGAGTCTGCGCCGTCTCCTGCGTCGTCTGCAGAGGCGGTGGCAATTACTCTGACGGGAGGGCCTTCGGGCGAAGACCCGGCAGCGGCGGCCATTGATGTTTCATTCCCCAACATCGACTACATGCAGGGCTTCTTCACCACGGGAACCAAGCACGCCGCTACGGCATTCGATAGAAGCAACGTCCCCCAGTCGGGCTGGTACATTCGCATCTATCGGAAGCGGATCACCGCAGACTTCACTAACTACTCGGCGCTTGGGGCTGCCGCCAACACCCAACGGATCCACGGCGCGGCAGACCTCAAGAACATCGAGTCGCCTAGCGCCTACTACCTCTTGACCGAGCTCAACATTGATGAGCTGAATGATGGGAACTGGATTGATCGGGGAGAGGTGATTCCAGACTACTCCCGTCGTTTGCGCGACGTTCACGGCTACCAAGGCATCGGCCTCTACCCCTATCCGGGGAAAAGGTACGAGGTGGATGTGCGTTGTGTTCGTCGCCCCCAAGAGCTTGAGGACGACCAGGACGTTCCCTTGGTTCACGCCGAGGCCTGCGAAGCGATTATTGCTCGGGCTCTGGTGTATTTGAGGGAGTCCGAGGGAACCACCGACCTTGCGATGGCGGCAATGGCGCAGTACGAACGTGCTATGTCGAACCTCACCAAGCGGTATGGAAGCCTTTTGCCGTCATCTCGTTTGGTGAACCGCAAGATGACCCGTGCTCGACCAGGGCGTCGTCGGCATGGTAACTATAGACGTTGGTACACTTTGGAGTAGGAGAGTGTGATGGGAGAGGAAGCTCAAGACGTTCCGCTGATTACCGGAGCGACGTATCGGACGACGGGGAACAATGGACTCACTGTCGAAGGGCAGATTGTCGCAGCCCAGGTGCGCGCAGACGGGGTTCGCGAAGGCGAGCTTCGGCTCTATGGCCACAAGCCCGAGCACGTAATCCATGGCAGTATGCGGATGAACAGCCTTGAGATGGTAGGAAGGCCAGCCAGCCCAAGGATTGGGCGTCCGAGGAAAGATGGCTGACCCCAGACGACGGGTCCGTGTTGGTCCCTTTCATGTTCGCGTTGCGTCGGGGAAGCTGTTCCTGCCAGACGATGTGGCGAGCCGCATCGAAAACATGTGCCCCACCGAAGAGGGCACCCTTCGCTCGGTCGTGGGCCCTGCGCCTTACGTGCCAATCATCGGCTCTCACGGGGGAGCGCCCCCTTCAGCGGCTGTTCCGAATGCGGCAACGCCAGAGTACGGGACGACGATGCGTGGCATCTTCCACTGCCTTCTCAAAGAGGGTCAGCGCGAGGTCTTGCTTCTGCACACGGTCGATCAAATATGGACCTTCCAGGGTTGGAACCACCGGGCGGTGGGGGGCTCGGCGTGGAAGGAGCTGATTGGGCGTACCGAGCTTTACCTCCCCACCGACAACCGGGTTCGCTTCCCAACGCAGTTCGTCGCCACCCCCACCGGGGTCGTCATCGTTCCGCAGGACGCGAGGGCTTACTTCTACGACGGTGAGGTCGCACTTCCCTTGGGGTTTTCAGAGCGCCCAGGTGCTCCCGTAGGGCTTGGGCCCGAGAGTGGAGGGTATGCTTACAGTGAAGCTGCGGCGGGTTGGGTGAACAATCAGGGCTACGCCCACGACGCACTAGGGGGGATGACCTCAGCGATGTCGCTAGAGTTCAAGCTGGGGCGTATAGGGACCACAGTTCAGTCGGGTGGGTCTACGGATTGGAGTGAATCTCTTGACTCGACCCCACCACCAGGAGATGGCGGCGCGGGATGGCTGGAGCCGGGGACATGGCGATACGCTGTGCAGTTCATCGACCAGTGGGGAAACCTGTCTCCACTGTCGGGTGAGAGCAAAGAGGTTCGGGTTCAGCGCCAGCCGTCCTACTGGTTCAACTCTTCAGCGGGCGCATATGGACCAACGGTTGTTGACCGGGTCAGGAAGCAGTTCGCTTGCACCTCGATAGCCACTGGGCCGCTCGGGACGGTCGGTCGCATCCTGTACCGTACCAAGGACTTGATAAATAGCGGCTCTACCGACTTCTACGAGGTGCCCCTCAACGCGACCGAGTCTGCAGACGCTTTCGCCACGATGCCCGACAACGTCTCGACTGTCTACCCAGACAACATCCCAGACTTCTGGCTTGTGCGGAAGCCCGTGCGTCCAGTAATGCTGCGTCCGTTCAAGATTGCGGCACTCTCGTTTGGGCGGCTGTGGGCAGCCAACTTCGATGGCTCGCCAGGGATGGTGCGTCCGTCCATGATTGGTCGGTGGGGAACCTTTCTCGAGAACGAAGAGATCTTTCCCGATCCAGAGGGCGGCGAGATCACCGGCCTCCTGACTGCAGCGAATGGTCTTTTGGTCTTCACCGAGACCTCGACGTACCGCATTGAGCCCTACTACGACGGGGAGGGATTCCGCTCGATGTCTGTATCGCAGACAGTCGGGTGCGACTCTCCCAGCTCGACCCAGACTCTTCCAGACGGGCGCTCTATCTGGAAAGGGCGAGACGGCTTCTACGCCTACGACGGGACAGCCATCAAAAGCGTGAGCCACGACCTCTCTGTTCCCTGGAAGAGGCACAACGCGGCCCGAGCTAAGCAGGCCGTGTCTGCTGTAGACCCGACCGCAGGGGTCTATCGGTGCTGGGTCGCCATCGACGGGGGCAGAGAGAACACTCGCTGCTACGAGTATGACGGGCTGGGTTGGCGCATTCGGACAGATGTTGCTGCGAGTAGCGTGTGCACAACTAAAGATCACCGCAAGTACATGCTTGCGGCGGGCAAGAGCGACACCAACTACGGGGTCTGGATCCTTGACCATCAGGTGAAGAGCTACGAGCCTTCGACTGTGCTGGACCGTGCCGCCCGAGTCGAGACGGCTTGGATTTCAGCGGCCACAAGTCAGACCCGAAAGACGACGTATCAGGTTCGGCTCTGGCTGATTGAGCACGGCTCTTCCAATCTGACTGTGCAAGTCCAGCGGGATTGGAGGAACACCGTCTTGGAGACCCATGAGGTTCCCAAGAACCCCACCGACGACGCGCCCCCGTTCTGGGGCACCGCCGTGTTGGATGCGTCCGACACAACCTGGCGCAAGCGCAGACCCTACTGGCGTAAGGTTCAGATCTATGTGCCTTCGGCAGAGGTCTTCAAGCTTGTGATCAAGGGCTCGGGGCGATGGGAGTTCGTTGGGTTCCAGGTTGAAGAGGCCCAACATCACGTTGGGGGATCGAGGACACCGCCATGAGTTGGAAGTTTCCAAAGCACCGTCCGCTGAACACGGACGTAATGGATACTCGGGACATCAACGAGACTCTGCTATCGTTTGTGGACGAGGCGAGTGGTGAGCTCAACGAGCACAACTTCCTCGGGGGGATGCTGACGGACGGAGCCGAGTACGCCGATGATGCGGGAATTTCCGTTACCCATTTTCATCAAGCTGACGATCCGAGTTGGGTGTCTAGTCCTTCGGTTCAGAACTATCCTACGGTCAGGATGGAGGTCCACGAGTCCTGGATGCCCCTCACGTTCATTCCGAACATCGGCCCTACTCCTCCACAGATGGAGATCACATTCACCACAAACGGTGGCCCCATTTGGCTTATTTCTAGCTTTCAGGCTCAACTCTCATCGCCAACGCATCCGTTCACAGATGCGATTGGCTACTGCTTCGCCCTGAGTGTAGACGGCAGCATTCTCTATGAGTCGCTGTTTGGTGGGGGTGACTCGAATGATGAGATCCAGAGCCTGGCGGGAGGGTTGGGGACGACGATGGGGCCTGCAACCAATGGGATGTTTATTCCGATCAAGCTGGAAGCTTACGTGAACCTGGCTCCGGGGACGTATGAGGTTCGGGTGGAATATCGGACTCTCAAATCTTTTAATGGCACGAATCCAGGGTTGGTGGGGATTTTCTCGCGAGAACTCATGGCCATTGAGTTGGCGAGGTAGACGTGGCAGAGATTGACTACGAAGTGTTGTCTGAGGGGGACGCCGTTACCGCTGCGTCTTTGAATGACAGGTTTGACGAGGTTCGGAATGGGCTCAATGCTCTCGAAAGCTACGCTCTTGCGCCTGGAGCCCTTCGGCACGACCACCTTCCTTCTGTTGCTGGGATTTTGGCGACCAAGGCGGTGGGGGAGAGGTTTCTTGAGCATACCTATACGGGGGCGTGGGCGTGGCCGGGCACCGGCTTTGTGGTCATTGCAGACGCCTCTCCCAAGAGTCTGGAGATAGTTGCCCCTACCGACTTCACCGCGTTTCGGTTGGGGATGTCGGAGGCGAGCGGGGAGCGGTGGGCGGGGGTGTTGGTGCACCTTAACGTCCATCTGATTCGGTCTGTGGATGTTGATGGTTCAGTCGTCACTCTTGATACGGTTCACGCTGTGGTTGGGATTCAGTTCAAGCATGGAGGGGTCTGGTACACCGTCAATCGTTCGGTTCGGCTTTGCGAGCCTCGCCTGGGCGTGCTTCCCACGACAAGCCATAAAATCTATCAGGACATCCCTATCGCCACCATGATTGACAGCAGCGATATAGTGGCCGCCGGTCTAGCCAAAGACGCATCAATCCAAGGCATACGCGGGGTAGCCGCGACTTATGAGCCAAACGACACCGCCAGCGGTGCCCCCACCATCACCCTCCGAGAAGGGCGAATTACAGCCCTTCGCATCAGGGCTTCAGGCCTAACCTCGGGAGCTTAGATGGCCTTAATCGCGACTCCGATCTTTGTTGCTGGAGCGCCTGCAGACGCAGACGCCTTTGCCGAGGGCTGCTACAAAGCGAACGCCAACTCGCTTGAGTACATGAACGGCAATCTGGACATGAACAACATCCCCACCGCTGGGGTTATCCCAGCAATTTCCAGAGAGGACATTCAAAAGGGGGCGCTGAGTCGGTCGGGAGGGGTGAGTGGCACGGCGAACCTGGACTACTTCTCTAATTGGTTTGAGACCCTTCCGAACACAACAGGGTTTGGCCCCAACAACGACCTCTCCTGCCCAGCAGACCCCGCCGCCAATCCCAGCAACCAATCGAAGTATATCGCCATCCCAGGCGCTGCGCGGCAGTTTTATGTGCCCTACATCTCGGACGCCATCTTCACCTGGAGCATCATGTGGGTGAACGACTCTCGAGATGATGCAATCTTTGGCTCGAAGACTCAAGCCACCCATATCCGCTTGTTTGTGGACGGAGAGCCCATCGCCGAGCAGACCAGGGCTTGCAGTACAACCTACGGTAGCTTTGCTGGCGTTAAGCTGCCAATCTTCCTGTCTCGAGCTCGGTTCTGGCATGGTCATCATGCCGTCAAGGGCCTTCCCGCTGGGCATCACAGCATCAGCTTGCGCATACTGGCCTCTCCAGCGTCGGCTACTAGGGGCCTCGACCAGAGCCGGGTATGGGCAAGGTCGATGCGTTACTTCTGCTTCATGCAGTAGGAGGCCTCTATGGGAAGCTGGAGCGAGAAGTACGACTGGAAGGAGGCCTCCCCTCCCGCCGCCCCCAAGCCAGCAGAGCCCGCCACCCCTGCTCCAGCGCCCGCCCAGGAGGCCGCAGGGGGCAGTTGGGGTGAGATGTACGGGTGGACTGCGCCTGCCAGCTCCGAGCCAGCCCTGACCATAGCTCCTGACCCCCCTCCTTCAGGGCCCCTGCCGCCCGCCAAGGCTCCAGAGACCGAAAGAAAAGGATGGAAGGATCTGTATTTGTCGGCCTTGAAGGCAACTCCCAGGTGGCTTCAGCCCATACCCTTGCCGGTGAAGGAGCTGGAGGAGGGCGACCAGGAGGCCTTGCTTACCAAGATCGCCACCGCTCCCATTCCTCGCCCTGCTAAGAAGATGTTCCAGGTGATGGGAGAGTCTTTCCGGGGCCTAGAAGACCTGTCGGAAGCGGGAGTTTCTCCTTCCGCCGCCACCGTAATGAGGCCCGTGTCTGCTATGGTAGAGGCAGAAACCCCCGAGGCTCGCTCTGCAGCTAAGAGCAAGGCTGACCTCGACGCACTGTTTGACTAGGAGCACCGATGGCCACGTACAAGAAGAATCCGCATGAGTACAAGTCTCCCAAGAAGGCCCAGAAGGCGCACGCCCAGCAGGAGATGACCACGCTCCAAGAGAGCCCTGGAGACTTCGGGCTCTCACAGTCGGAGAAGGAGTCTGGGATTGCCTTGGCGCGTCAGCGCGCTACCGCAGAGGCTCAAGCCCAGCAGGCCGCGATGGGCCAGATGGCTCTCGGCGGGACAGGTGTGCAGCAGGGGGCCCTGGTTAAGGGGGCGCAGGCTGCGGCGGGTGCTGGTGGGCAGGCTGCGGCGGGGGCGTCTCACCAGCAGACCATGGCCAGCCGGGCCCTCATCGAGCAAGCTCGCAGTCGAATCATGCAGACCTACGAGAACATGGCCGCTCGCCAACACCAGCGTGAGGAGTGGGCTGCGGAGTTTACTGCAGACGTAGCCAAGACTGCTGCGGGAGCCGTAGCTGGTGGCGCTGCCGGGGCGGCGGGGGCAGGCGGGGCTGGACAAGCGGCGATTGGGGCGATGGCCAACACCGCCGACCCGACCGGGCAGGCGGCTACGAGCATTATTGAAATGATGAGAGCTTGAGGGTGATATGGCTGAATCGAATGATCTTACGAAGGCACAGTACGACAACCTGATGAAGATGCGCGGCGTCGTCGCGAGGACTCGCAAGCAGCAGGCGCTCCAGGGGCTCTTGGGTGGGGTGCGTGGGTTCGCTGGCCTTGCCCCAGCCCAAGTCGCCCAGCCTACCATCCCCTCGGAGCAGTCCCGCCACGCCCTGTTGATGCAGGAAGCGCAGGCTGTGGACAACATCATGAAGGCCAAGCACGCGGCTCAGCTTCGGGCCGCCCAAGCGGGCACCGCTGGCGATGCGGCTCTGCTCAAAGAGCGGCGCGTGATGGCGCAGAAGATTGTGCTGGAGCGGCTGGAGCGCGACGGCACCCTGCAGGGCCACAAGTCCAAGGAGATCTTGGGCGCGCTCGAGCAGCGCCAGAAGTTGCGCAACGCTGAGCTGAAGAAGAAGCTTGGGTCGGGGAAGGGGGCGAGTGACAAGCTTCTTGGTGATGCTCAAGCGGCGACGATGGGGCAGGGCCAGTCGGTGAAGTTCTTGCGCGACCTCAATCGAGAGCTGGCCCAGGCAGAGTTTCCGGCTGACAGGCTCAAAATCTTGGAAGACGTAGACCGGGCCCGAGAAGATGCTGGTGGGCTTACGAGCCTGTTCGCCTCGGGCGGGAGTGGGGACGCTGCCTCCGAGGTGGAGAATCTCAAGAGGCTTCAGGAGAGGGCCATTCGTGATGTAGAAGACATCCAACAGGCGGCGGCGACGGAGGAGCTTCAGGACCAGGAGGACATCGAGGCTGTTCTTGGCAAGCTTGGGATCCCTGGCTCGGAGCAGGTGTCGGAGCAGGTGAGAGCGGTCTTTGATGACCTGGATCCCATCTTTAGTGGAACGGGTGGGAGAGCCGAAGCTGCGGCTATCGTTTCCAAGAGGGGCCCCACTGCAGACCCCGACGCGCTCAGTCCTATGGAAGAGGCGCACGGTGTGATCTTGGAGAAGATTGCGAACCCTGCTGAGGTTGGTCCTGCGGTGACGAGCGTTCGTCAGGCGGTGATGGCTTCTCCCGACTTCAAGACGTTCATGACCACCAACGGCTTTGAGGCTGGTGCAGAGATCCAAGCCTTCAAGGCTCTCTCGGACAAGTGGCGTGCGCGCAACAAGCAGGCGAAGCGCAAAGGCCGTCAGCGGCGCAAGGAGATGCGTGGCGAGGAGATACGTCTGGCGACCGAGCCCGACCCCGCAGAGGAGCCTTCAGCAGCCGCAGAGATGGCCAGCGCACCATCGGACAAAGGTGGGGCAGCGCGAGACCCCTCCCCGACCCCCGCCCCCACCGAAGACGAATCGGGCGGCGCTGCGCGATGGGAGTACTACTCTGGCGAGGGTCAGGAGGTAGGCTTTGTGTTCGACGCTGCGGGCAACGTGATCGAAGTAGTCACAGACATTGGCCGGGCTG
>Ga0208299_1002296_pt1 | contig 13059 bp, 13 predicted proteins | sample 15_taG_FD_184089 | JGI IMG/M metagenome (GOLD analysis project Ga0208299, IMG submission 184089) | Marine viral communities from the Subarctic Pacific Ocean - 15_ETSP_OMZ_AT15312 metaG (SPAdes) (version 2) | ecosystem: Environmental > Aquatic > Marine > Oceanic | place: Pacific Ocean | collected...
CTCAGATGTAGGATTTCTAGGATTCTTCCCATCTTTACCAGCCATTCATTACCCCTTCATTAACCACATATATTGTTCTCTTTCTTCTAACGCATTACTTAAACTATTATCTAACCCACTATGCCCTACCATGCCAGGAATTGTTGTATTAAATTGTTTGTTTGTTGATGCTATAGAATTGAAAAAAGCCTCCGTATATTCCTGATCTCTTTTGTTTGCTGTAAGAGCGGTGTCTCTAACCCAACACCCAATTGCCAAAGACATCATAAGATCATCGTTGTAACCTCTCATGGCTTGTGGTTTCCCATTATTCCAAATAAAAGTATCCATCTCCTGACATAAGCGACTGGAATGTATAATAACTAGTTTATTTCTTATAAACTCTTCCATTTTCGCGACAATGAGCGGTCTCGTTTTAGTGGTCGTCGAAAAGCCGGGGACCGAACTAGAATTTGTATAAGCGACTTCCGATTCGATGAATTCGTGAGTACCCTTAACGGAATAATATATGTTAGGATAATTAAGAAGTTCTAGCTTTTCCAACACAGAGATGCCTATACCAATATTTTCAACAACCAAAAGAGCATTACCGTATTCTTTACCGACTTGATTAAGTATATTCGAGTACATATCTAAAGATGGTTTGCCCTGGTACTCTGCGACCTGTTCCATATCTGAAATTCTGAACACATGGAAGGCAGAACTATCTTTCCCATCACCTCGGGCCACATCCGCAATAAGTAAATACTTTTCTTCCGGTTGATAGCCGGCCCATATCCAATAATTTCTGTCAAAACCTGTTCTGTACTTAGGCTCAAGCATAAGAGATTTAATATAATTTATATCCTCAGGGTTCACAACCGTTTCGCCAGAAGTGTTGAAGTTACATTCCAGCTCCTGTGCAATTTGACGTTTAGACATATTTCTTGTTTCTTTGTCAAACCATTCTTGGTCTCTCTCCGGGTGTACATCCCACGGCAAGACAGAAGGAAAGAAATCGTTCAGATTCTGGTCTGAGTCGGAGTAGGTCTTGTGAAACCAGTTGCCTACGCCATTGGGGGTTGAGAGAGCGATACAACGACCACCAGTTGACAAGGTAGGGTATAGACCTGTCCAAAGCTCGTCTAGGCCCTCGATATGAGCAGCTTCGTCTAATACTAAGAGAGACAGTGCCTCAGAACGACCAGCGTCTCCAGAGGTTGAAGTGGCCTTGATTTGTGAACCATTCCCCAATTCAAATGACGCTCGGTTGTCAATTTTAATATCAGAAATTCTAATCCAAGCTGGTAGATTCTTCATTATACCTTTGACTTTCTTAACGACGTTTGTCGCAGTAGAAAACTTTGTAGCCATAACAAGAACATTCTTGTCTCTGTGAAACAGCATCATCCACACAATATACGCGGAAACTATTGTGGATAGCCCTAACTGCCTAGCTTTTAAGATAACATTGAATCGATGATCATTAAAATTCATTAACATATCGTCCTGGTAGGGATATGTTTTAAACGGGATCAACCCTTTCATGGGGTGCGAAATCCTACAATAGTTATTAATGAAATAGGCCGGGTCCTTCCCCGACCTGACTATTTCTTTAAGAACTTGTTTCTTTGTAAGCTCATAGGCCATCTGACTTACGTTTTCTTTCTGGTGTCGTTCTGTGGCCTCTTGCCCTGGAAACCTCCCGCATCAAGAAACTTTTTAAAGTCTTTATCCATTCTTTTCTTATCCGACTCCCCTCTGACCTCTTCAACATCAGAAATGGAACCTATATTGTAGAATCTGTGCGCCTGGCACCAAGTGCGAACTCGGGAAGTATTCTGCACGATAATATCGACTTCTCCATCCGGAGTAAGGGAGAGAGAATCGCCAGTAATTATCTTATACTCTTTTTTAAGAAACTTGGCGATATCATTTATCATAGACTCGGTATCACTTTCGAAAGAGCCACCATAAACTTCTTTTAATTGAACTTCAGAATGATATTTAATACAAAGTTTATTTCCATAAAACTTAACTTTGAACCCATCCATAACTCTCTTGTCCGTGATGGGGTCGCCTTCCTCTCTCTTCAGGCCAACAGTGCGAGCTTTGCCATCAGAAGAATAACCCTCTATGTGGGCACCGTCATATGCATTGGCGGCAGCCTGTGAGATGCCCCTGATTATTTCTAAAGTCGTTGCCATTAGTCTTTCTCCTTGAGAGGTCTCCACCCTGTTGCCCACCTTTCTTCTCTGCCTTCGACCCACTGAATATAACAATTGTAACAACAATCGTATTTGTTCATGTAGGTATCGTCTTTAAGATTAAAAGAAAATGTTTCGCAAACGGGGCAGTCCCTCCTTATACTTTCTCTAGTAAGTAGTTTTTTAGACATTAAAACGCCATCAACTTCTATTTTCTCTTGAGACTCCTCATATTTACTTTCTTTCTCTGCCAACTTCTTCAGTTGCTCCTTATATTCTTCTTCTTTTTTGTCGTTCCAGTGTGTACGAGGATTCTCTACAGCTTCATGTCCGTACTTCTTTGCGATTGCCTGCTCTATTCTAGCAACTCTATTTGGGTCCTTCATCCTACCTCCTAACTATATGATATGTTCCGAAGCCAAGCCCAAAACCAACAGCCACACTTGTTACCACAACAACTGGAACATTTAGTTTCTTGTTCTTCTTGATTATGTCCCGCAGTTCTTTTAATTCTTTGTCTCGCGTATCTATTTCTATTTGACAACGAGCTTCTGTTTCATCTAAAGTTATTTGTATATTCTTAAGAACTAGGTCGTAATCAAGTGTTAACTTCTCTTTTTCAAAGTTACATAATGCTTGTTGCTCCTGCACTAAGAATTCTTTCCAAGTAAGCAGTTTAGCCGTTGCCTCGTCATCGAAGCAAGTGGCTTCGAAAGGAGCTTTGCCTCCCTTGGGTAAGAGAGTAAACTTGCCATCCCCAGCGTGAGCAGGAGCGCACAAAACTAAACCAATAGTTAATATTTGTGCAACCCTACTCCACATGCTCAAATCCAAACTTTGATTCTATTTCTCTGATTATCTGCTCGGGATTGTCGCGTCGTAGTGCAACATACTTCTCTACCTTTTCTTCTTTAGCCTGTGCTAATTCTTCCTTGAAGTCCATGTACTGTGACTCCAAGAGATAAATCTTTTCCTTGTATTCTTCTAAGGCTGCTTCTTTTCTTTCTGTCTCTCGTTGATAACTCTCTTTCAGCTCTTTAATTCTTGTCTCGTAACTCTCCACCGAAGCGTCGTATGCATTTACGAGACCTCTGTGGTCTTGCCACCAAAAGAAAGAAACCACGAATAGCAAAATTGCTATTGTGATTCCCTTCCAGTATTTGTTTAGAAATGCTAAAGTAGCATCCATCAGGCACCCTTGACTTTGGCGATGGCGTCGATAACTGACTGGCCACCGATGTAAAGCGCACTGATCATTACCCAATCTCCGCTGGCTAGAAAACCATAAGCGGCTAGGCCCGTAGCCGTGGCCCATACAAGAAGCTTGCGCGAAACCATCTTTTCTAGTGCTCTGTCAACTGTTCCTCTCACCATACTCATATCGCCTCCAACTTCTATAAATAGTTCAGCAATCCACAAAAGCATGGCCGTCTTTTTGTTCTATAATTATTTGCATATCCACACAATCTTTGAGGGCTTCAAGGTGTGAAATCAGTAAAACGGTCTTGAAATGAGACTTTATCATGTCTAGCATTCTTGTGAATCCTTCCATGTTTTCTTCATCCAGAGCAGTCCCCGGCTCATCAAGGATAAACACATCGCCCTTTGGGAGGTTAGAGACAGACAGCAAAGCAAGTCTAATTGCCATTGCTGCTATTGTCTTCTCCGCTCCGGAACCCATTTCCAATGGTCTTGAATCTTGTTCTGGGTGCTCAATGTGTATATTTAATCTTTTTCCGTCATCTTCGAAAAAGACTCCAAAGTCAACAATGTTAATTAGAAATTTAGATATTTCTTCATTGATGACCGGAAGCTTGCTCTTAATAATATCATAAGCAATACCATTGCTATGCATACACTTAAGGTAAAGGTCATAGGCTGAATACTCCTCCTGTAGTTTAAATAGTTCACTTTGTTGTTCTCTTAGGTTCTCGACCTTCTGTTCCAATGAGCCAAGCTTCTTATAAAGAGACTTGACTTCATTGTCTAGATCACTTCTTTTATTCATGAAAACAGCAAGTCTAGTAGTAAGAACGCCCTTTTTCGTAATCAAATCATTTAAGTTATCAACTGCCTCTTTATTAGAGATATATTGATTTTCTTTTTCTTCTAGTCTATCAATTTGAATCTCAAGATTACTTGTCAATGCCTCGTTCTTGGAGAGAATAAGATTAATTCTAACGATTGACCCTTCGTGTTCTTCTTTCTTTCTTAGAAGCTTGTTATACTTATCCACACATGCCTGTGCTTCCTCTACCTCAAAAGAAGATTTCTTCTCTTCGCACTCTCCCCGCTTAGTCTCCAAGAAATCTATATCACTCTGGTTTGCGGGGATGTTTGCTTTGGCAACATACGCGTCCTTAATAAATTTACATGTAGGATACTTTGTTCCACAGGGGATACCTTCTAGAATAGAAGCCTGCCTTTCGTTCCTGGTCTTTTCTTTTTCTAGCTCCACGACCTTCCTGCTTATCTTAGCCAGGAACACATCCAGCTTAGATGAGTTCTCTATCCTCTGTGTGTAGCCATCTATATCGAGTTCTTCGACATATTCCTGTATCGCTTTTACAACTTCCGTAGAAGTCTCTAGCTTTTTCTTTAATTCTTTCTCTTCATCTGCTAGAGAAACGTATTGATTTTTCTTATCAAGAAGATCCCTACGAAGGTTCGCGATATCAATAAGCTCCGTCGGAGTGCTATTAATCTCAATGTCCAGCTTCTTCACCGCCTCCTCAAGATCAGAGATAGAAGTTTCCGTCTTAGACATTTCACCCTGCTTTTCCTCATGTTCAAAGACGCACTCCTGCAAGGAATAGAGAGCCGTGTCTATGTCAGAAGCAAAGTCTTTCCCCTCAAGCATCTTCAAGCCACCACGAAGACTAGAGGCTTCCGCTTTAGCAAACTTAAACTTTCTGTCAAATAACTCAAGGTCTAGAAATTTTGCAAATATTTCTTTTCTCTTTGTTGAACCTTCACGGATAAACGAAAGTGAATCTAACTGCGAAGACATAGACGTGAGCAGAAAATCATCGATCGTACCGAAGGTCTTTCTTATTTCTTTATCGGTCTCGTTCCTCGTGGTGTCGTTAAGGATAGTCTTTGTACCGTCTAGGGCTTTTGATGAGAAGATGACATCAGTCTTAGCCTCAACCGTCTCCTTACCCTTCGAATTCTTATTATATTTCTCTGACTTTCGGTGGATATTCCATAGAGTTCCATCTTCTGTCATTAACTCCAATTCACCACAAGCATAATCTTTGTCATGATTGATAACATTAACGTTCTTTCTCTCATTCTTCGAAGTCGTGTTAAACATTGTGTAAAGAAGACTGTCGATGACGCTAGACTTGCCAGAGAAATTCTTGCCAAAGATACCGACTATTCCATTAAGATTGCTGAAGTCTACTCTGTTATCTTCCCCATAGTTGAAGAGATTGTCGAAAGTAAGGCTTTGTATCTTCCAATTAACATTTCTTAGGACCTCCTCTTTCTCTTCGGCCATAAGATTGTATTTGTCGTTTAGTTCAATGATCTTTGACATAACATCTTCTTTTAGCTGGTAGTCTGCAAGAAACTCTTTGATAAGTCGCCGTTGCACTACTATATCCCTAAGATCATCATGATGAATATCTTCCACTGTGTCATCAGCAATCCCGTGGCGGCTGATGTTCCGGTTTAAAAAGGAAATGCTCTCAGGCTTAAACCTGTGCTGGGCTACATCGACTGCCTTCTTCATTCCTTCAAGACTTATGCTCTCGTTAGAGACAAGACGGACACGAGCACCTTTTTGAACATCTACCGTTGGTAGCTTGCCGTTCTCTAACACGACTGTAACAAACGGCTTAGGATTCTTAAATATTATTCTTTTAACATCAAAATCGTCTCTGCTTTTAATATCCCATATAAGAATCCCCTTATCCTCAGACTCACCAAATCCTTGCTGTATAGTAGAGCCTGGATATCGTATCTTACCAGCTCTATCCATTGCCTGGGGCTTGTGGATGTCCCCAAGGAAGGCAAAGTCAAACTCTTCAAAGATGCTAGCCTCATGTTCACCGTTCTCCATAACCCAACCGCTATCTGTCTGGCAGTTCGAAATGGACCCATGATATAAAGCAATGTTTATGTTATCATAATTCGACGGATCTTCCCATCCGTCTTCGTCAAAAACAGACAGCACATTAAGCGCATAACCGTCCCGTAGATAGACTTCCTGTGAGTTCTTGAGTAGGTGTAGCCTTGGATGCTCAAGAGCCTCCACGATGGGTGTGAGAGCGTCTAAGCGTCCTGTATTCTTGAGGTTGCCATCGTGGTTGCCAAGAATGATATACGTGGGTGCGATATCTGCTAAGTTACGAAAAAAGTCAGAACACACATCCACAAATTCTGGAGATATCTGTGTCTTTGTATGTGCGATATCTCCGCAATGAATAATATAATCTACATTCTCGTTCCTGATAGATTCGTATAGCTGAGCGAAGACCGCTTTATATTCTTTGTGATATCTTAGATTTCGGATATGTGTGTCGGCTATGTGTGCAAATTTCAATTATTACCTCTTTCCTTTTGGTCGTCCCGCCGCACCCATGGGCGTTCCGCTGAAGGCTTTTTCATATTGTTCCTTGTCGTGTGCCTTTTTAGATTGGTCTGGACGACCAACAAGGCTTTCTGCCACTTTTTGGATATCACCGATAACTGGAGTTGCCACTCTGCCCAGTTCAGATCCTTCTATCTCTGGGTACCTTATATAATTTGTCATTATGCAGGACAAGGCGCCTAGTTTATTGTACATCTGAGATACTTCTTCATCAAAGCCTTTTATTTTTCTATTTGCTATCGCCCCTAGCTCTTCGACAGACGGAATTTCGAGAACCCCAACTTCTAAGTTGGCTTCTCCCCTTTTAATATTAAATGAAACTCTTGGCTTTTCAGGGGGTTCGCGCCCTCCGAGATTAATTACATCCATAATTCCTTGGTATGCGGTGGGGTTTGCGATAATTTCGCTTATTACTTCTCTAGCGAAAGCATGCCTCTGGTTCAGGTCCAAAGATTTTAATATGCCAATGGCGTCGTCAGCTTTTATCATAATTTCATAATTATTATAAAAAGATTCTTTAGCTCTCACCACGGCATCGTTTAAAGCAGGCGGAAGAGAGACAAGACGAGTGTAAAATGTAATCTTTAACCTATCATCCTGCCAATTTTTAACCAATGCAACAAAGTAAAACTCATCTCTTTCTAGCAACGCAATCAAAAAATTTATAAAACTTCCAGTTACCATGGTCTCTTCCGATATAAGTTTTAAACTTATTCCACTTCCAAACTCTTTGTCTTCTATCTCAGATGAAAAGCTGATATCAATCATTTCTTTCGGACCGGCTAGCTGAGTGCCTTTCAGCACAGCCGCTAGAATTGGTTCTAACAGGTGGCCTGCTGCACTGGGATCATATCTATCCTTATTAGCTAGCTTATATAAAGTATCTACAAATATAAAATTATTAAAGTTTTCTACTAACGACCCGCCAGATGTTATATCCTTAACAGTAGAATTTAGTATTTTATGTAAGCTTTTTATTCTTTCTAGTACATTTGTGCCTTGTACGTTTAAGCCTAATAAAATATCTCTTCCTGCTGTCGGGCTGGTATCTTTTCCAACCATTTTATCTAGCTCTAATTTAGGCCATAAAGAAACCTTTTCACATCCGTCTAGCAAAGAACCTCTTTGTTTTTCTTCTTTGATGAGGCCTTTCTCTTTTACCGCTTTCTTATATTCCTTCTGTACGATGGACCGGATATCTTCATCTGAAATTTTAAACATTCTATAAGCTCCTTACTCTCTGGAGTAAATAGTTGTTTGTGTTCATTACCGTTGCTTGTTCTTTCCTTTGTTGCAGAACATCTCTTGGCATCTCTGCTACATCCTCGTAGCCTCTTGTGTCTAGAGTATGTGTATCAACTCCGTATCCCATTAAGTTACTTGCTATAGAAGAAGACTTGCGTTCAGCATCGCTGTCGAGTGCAAGATAAACTCTAGAACTATGTCTTACTATTCCTTGGAATAGCTTTGACTCAGTTCTTAATGTAGAACCTAATAGAGGTATTGACGTGCCAATAGAATAAGCTCGTATTGCATCAAATATCCCTTCAACAAGGATTATATCTTTAGTCCAATCAACGTAGAGTTCATTGAATATAATGTTTCTGTTGACTTGAGGATTCTTATATCTCATCCAACCGCCAGTATAAGAGCGAGCAACAAAGAAGTTAGCACAGCCTGACATACCAAAGGATGGAACAATAATTCTATTCCTGTACTCGCCATCTCGACAATATCCGATTTTCCATCTGAGAATGTCACTTTTTGTAACTCCACGTTTATTAAGATAGTTCATCGCTGATCTTGCTGTGATAGGAAGGCCAGCATCAGTGAGTGTATTAAACTCGGGTGGAAGAGGTATTTCTTCTTCTTTTTCTTCTTCTGGCTCTGCAAAGATATTCTCAAGACCAGTTAGTTCTACTTTGTTTGTGAGAACTCTCCATTCTCGTATGTTTTCAAAAGAGCCATGTCTACGTATAACTTGGTAAACATCAAGTCCACGAGTATCACAAACCCAGCATTTATACTTATTTTTTTCTATATTAATAGAAAGCTTTCTTTTGTGATGTTCACAGTAGGGACAAAAGAAAAGATGTTCTTGGTTCGAAACACGATACTGACCAAGGACATCTTTTAGGATCTGTAGCTTTTCTCTCATGCCTTCTTTATAGCATGCCCTCTAGATTGGGTCAAATAGTTTTCTTATTTCTTCCTTGATAAGAGATCTTATTTTTTGGGATACTTTATTTTCCTCCATGGAAGTTGACGGCACATAATAACATTTATTTAAGATTTCCGGATTCGTTTTAATAAATGTTATATGTTCATCATATTCACGATAAGTCTCCTGGGCTGTAGTCCACAGTCCCTTATATCGATCAAAAATCTCCTGTCTGTCCTTTGCAAGTGGTAAGCCTAGCCGGCTCTTTGGATACCCTTCCAGTCCTTTATTTAAATGTAATAACCAAATATCTGTTGGAACCTTAAAATTAACAGCAAATTTTTTAACCTCACCCACGGCCTTATTGTTGGCGACCTGTAGCTCTGCTTCTTTCTTATTAATCGGACGGCAGTCGATTTCACTGGCGTCGGATGCTGCTGTTGGGGTGGCTGGGGCTGGGTCGGCTGCTGCTGGGGCTGCTTTCCCATCAATACGTCTAATTGAAGTATTTACTTCTTCATCACTCGGTGAATACGGGGTAGAGCTATCGTCTACTCCTTTAGTGGTCTCAAGACGAGCTTGACTAACACCCGAATCCTTGTGTACTAAATGAAGGTGGTTAGAGTTCCTATATACTAACATTTTTGGAAACAATTCAGATAGTTCTACACTGCCTATAATATAATTTGCTAAATCTTTATTTGTAAGGCCTTCGATTGTTGGTACTATATCGGCTGCCCATCCTCTCATATGATAACTACCTGGGTCCCCTCCTTCCTCTACATTCTCTTTAGGGGTTCTTTCTAATGATGTTATCTTAAATACTTGAGGCAGGTTGCCTAGTGCCACCTCCACCTTCTTAGCGTTTGCTTCGCGTATTTTATCTGCTATGTATCCCCAGTTAGTTGGATCATTACTGGTCCAGCTATATCCATCTATAAGGTGGAACTTAAACTGATCCTCATTCTTTTTTCTGCTGGTTTTGAAAGGAGCTGCCGCCGAATATTTAACATCATCAAGTACCCCGACGGCTAAAAGAACCTCTTTTAGTTCTACAATCTCAGCCTCTTTATGGAACACTTCTTTGTTAAGAGGCATCTTTTTTAAAGAAGCATTCATTCGTCTTCGTCCTCTTTATCCTCTTCTCCACCAAACCCTCCTATGTAGACCTCTACTCCTGTGTCCTCAGTACCGGGCGGCTTTGAAGCAGGCTTTGAAGCAGCAGCAGGCTTTGGAGCAGCAGCAGGCTTTGGAGCAGCAGCAGGCTTTGAAGCAGGCTTTGGAGCAGGCTCTGGAGCAGCCCATCCCGCTAACTCATCAGGTTCTCCAGCTTGATCAGTTTGATCAGCCTGACGAAGTTGTTCCTCTGATGTATGCGATATCCAAAGTCCCTCCTTGTCGCTTATGAGATAATATATCAAACCGCCACCACCAGCCGCAGCAGCACCACCAGCCGCAGCAATGGGAGTGGCCGGTCCTGTTAAAACATGTAAAAATGCGTTATCTATGTTTTTACTAAATTCTTGTGGAATTATTTTAACGAATTCTTTGCTTAAGGACAGTTCGTGTAAAAACTCCTCCCACGCCATCCGTTCAGACCCACGGGCCACATTCATCTTTTTTAACTGGTTAAGAGCTTTCACATGGTCGCCGCCGATGAACGCTCTATTCATTTCGACATACCATTTTAAGGTAGGGTAACTATTTAGATTTTTAATTTTTTCTTCCAGAGCAGCCATGCGCTGCTTAGCCACACTGGAGTGGGGGGCATCTTTGCCATGTCGTCTGAAATACGCCCCAGGAGATGGTGGTGTGACATCCTTTGTAGTTGTCCCACGAAACCTGTCCCACACCCTCGACATCGGAGACTTTTCAAGCAAAACTTTCTCTACTTCTTCTTTTATTATTTTATTTAGTTTATCATTAGGGATAAACATTACTCATCCTCCGGTGGAAGTATAAGTTCTTTTTTCTTGGCGAGTTCAAAAAGCTCTCTTATGATGACCAAAGTTTTCTCCTTGAACTCCGGGTCCGACTTCGGCACCAATGTTTTGCCGTTTAATGCTGCTATTCCGTGCTGTGGCAGGACCCACTTCTTAAACTCTTCAAACTCCATTTGAGAAAGCCTATCAAGCCTCGGGTCGACCGGCGGCAAGACAGCAGCGGGAGTCTCTGGTTCGCCTGCGGGCGTGTCCGGGACGGGTGCGGGAGTCTCTGGCTCGTCGCTCTTGAGCTGAGAGAATGGTTGAAGTTTCAGATCTGGAGGGGCACCCTTGAAATCCAACTTGAGTTCCCATTCTGATAATTTATTCAGCATTTCTCTCTGAAGACCATCTAAATCGGGTTTCACTGACGCCGATATCATCTCAAAGAGATTACATACTTTTTCATTAACCCATTCATACATAACGTTAAGATTAGTTGCGATATTTGCAACGGCATCAATCCCAGCCGTGCTAAGGGCATACCCCAAACCCATAAAAATAAGCCGAATCCCATTAAATAATGCTTCTCCTCTCCCTAGAAAGCGGGCCCAGCTTAACCCCTTTCCTTCTACGATTTTGCCGCCCTCTTTAGTAACCGCCACATATGGCATATAACTATCTTTTATATATTTATCTATCTCCTCTACGGATTGCCAAGGTGCGCTCGGGTCTTCTATTATCTCGTTGGCTTTGTTGTGAGCCTTGGCGATTAAACTAGAACCATGCTTCTCTTTTACCATGTCTTTAGTCATCTTCTTCTTTTTAGCCATGTCTTCCACTAATTCTTCATAAATCTGATTTTTTAATGTTACCTTAACTTGTTTTAATTTGTTCTGGTCCATAAGATTAACGATGTTCTCGTCTCCAAGTTTATCTTTTAAACGTTTTGTTCTTTGGGTATCCGAGGAGTGTTGGAGCATGTCTGCGGTTCTTTCTGCCATACTTCTAAAATATTTTGTTATTTGTGCAGGATCTGCTCTAGAGATGGCGTACAGATCCTTCCCAAAGTTTTTATAACTCTGCCCCATGTCAGCAAATTTCCTTGTTTTCAACCACAACTTTGCGCCTCCCGCCGCCACTCCGACAATTGGAGCTGCCGCAAGTAGAGACAAGACACAACCGAAACAATCGCCTGTTGCGTAGTTTAATCCAGCAGCAGCTAAATCCGCGAGTTCGGCAGCTCCCTGCCCAGTCCCTACAATAGTAAGCCCGACATCAGCAGAAAGAACCATCATATCAAACAAGATGTCTCTCGTTTCTTCTGGGATGGTCCAGTCAACCTTCGACATGTCAGTCTCGCCTTTAAAACCTAACCAGTCATCCTGTGTGAACTCCATCAAATAACTGGGTCTTAGGGCTTGCTTTATTAAATTTCTTCCTTCTAAAACTTTTATTGTTTCTTCGATAATAACTTGATTCAAATCAAATTGTGATAATGTCATTGAGGCCATAGTTTTCTCCTAACTATTTAACAAATAATAACAAGCCTTAGCTATAATAAAACTATCCGCTCTATCATAGGAAGCAGGCTTGGGGTTTCCTCTATTGGTATACTCAATAGTAAAAGATTCTTCATTCTTCAATAAATAGTCTAAAACAACTTGTTTTGCCTTTTGACCTCTTGAAACTTTTATACCATTTAACTTCCTAGCTTGGGCAGGAGAAATATGCTTTGGACTGAAACCAAAGATGTCATGACATAACCACGATACTGTTCCATTGAATGCTTGTAGTTTTGCCATTGTCTTTCCTGTTGAGCCTCCCGATTTAAAGAACACAAATGGTTCTTCTATGTAGACATGTTCTATTGAAAAATAAGTTTTTATATCTTTTAGTTCTTCCTTAACAAGAGATGCTTTACTGTAGAGGTCTGGAAAGTATCGTTTGTTTCTTAAATCCCACGCATCACATTTTATTATGTTAGCTTCTTCATCTAAAAGAGTGTATCCTATAATTGAAGTGCTAACGTCTAATCCTAATATCATATAGTGTCCTATAAAAAGCGGAAGAAAGTGAGTTTACCTTTTAAATATCTAGCTTTAACTTAAAGGTAAACTCTCTATCTTCTGTCTTCTTAACCGGTTTGGCGACAGTTGTCACGCCAATTAAATTTCTATCTTTGTCATAGAG
>Ga0208299_1002300_pt1 | contig 13042 bp, 7 predicted proteins | sample 15_taG_FD_184089 | JGI IMG/M metagenome (GOLD analysis project Ga0208299, IMG submission 184089) | Marine viral communities from the Subarctic Pacific Ocean - 15_ETSP_OMZ_AT15312 metaG (SPAdes) (version 2) | ecosystem: Environmental > Aquatic > Marine > Oceanic | place: Pacific Ocean | collected...
GCATCGGCTAGACCCATGTTGGATCCGGTGGCTCTTGTGGTACCTCCAAATTTTGATGCGTCGGTTATTGTGTTATCTTTTATCGCAAAAAACTTTTTAAAAGCCATTATCTCATTTCTCCATTAATATCTTGGAATGGGAACTTGACTTCCCAAATTACATTTTTGGGAATATATACTTTTCTTCCATCCGCGGATATGTTCGCATTTAAATCAAAGGCCACTGAAGAATATTTAGTACCGGTTTTAGAACTGACGTTCAGCGAGATAACATCCGCAACACCGTCAGCCTCATTAACTGCATTAATTAATCGAGTTATATATAATGGTTCCCCAATATTGTTTGGATTTTCAGTTAAATATTTTCGGAGTGAACGTTCGGCCCGGGCCAAAGTGGCCGTCTTGTCGGCACCATCTTCGGATATGGCCGTGAAGTCAATCTTAGTATTAATTATTTTTGCATCAAATATATCAATTGAGTCACCTAACAGTTTATGTCGAGCTAACCATGTCTTAAGATTGTTTCTCAGAGAAGTGGTCGGAGTCGTAAACTTATTATTCTGATCTTCAGCTAAAACAAAAATATTAATATTATTTTTCAAACTGGCAACATCTTTATAAACGGCGACGCGTTTTACCCCCCCGAATGAGGCCGGCATGCTATAACATAATGTCTTATAGTCATTTGCTGTAACTGCCCGGTTCTGAGCAAATAAACTGTTAGCAGCAAGCACCTTTATGTCGGCCGCGGACATCGGGGTTAAATCTCCATTAATAGGAGATTCATTTGTGGCTTCAATAGAAGTTCGAACTTGATCCTTTAAAGTATTTGACGTCGCCAAATCAGAAAAAACAAACCTAGATCTGGTTATTGTATTTAAAGACTCTGAGGGAATATTAACATTAGAAGTAGCATTTGTACGATAAACTATTCGAAGAGTTGTGTCTGCCGGTGCGACGCCAAATTTACCACTTTTAAGTAAAGTATTTGGATCAAAACTAGAGTCTGTAACATAATCTTTTGCGAACATATCCATAGTAACGCGACTGGGCATTACATTTTTCTCTGCGGTTTCGATGTCCTCTTCGGATCCGTAGCCGAACTGTAGAACTGCTCTGGCTGCCTCTCTTAACACCTGAAAACGTCGTGGTGTCGACTTCGGTTGCAATAAAAACTTCACAAACGCTTTGTCCGTTCCGTTGTTTGGAACTTGTCTAAAAATAACATCCTGCGCAATGTTTGGCACTTCATAGTATTTGTTATTATTCGAATCAGTTACAGAAATTACTTCTATTATACTGTTATCGTTTATAAACACTTTCTGAAATGGTTTAAACGATCCAATGGCCCGGGTAGCTGTCTTCAAGCGGCCGGAAACGGCGCGACCATAGGCTCGTATTGCATATTTTGTTGGCTGACCTGAAGTTGGATTCTCATTGAGAACAGTCACCTCATTTCTAGAGTCTGCGAAATCAACATCAGTCGTAAGAATAAAAGGAACTCCCGAAGTGGAAACCATGGTGGCACCTTTTTTAAGTACTGGTGCATAGTTCAGATCGGGTGATGCTCCAGATTCGAATGAAGGTGATGTAGAGGCCGGAACTGCAATAAAGAACGAAACAATACCGGTTGCAGTTTTATTTGGTTGGTATTTTAAGCCAAGCTGTTGAGCAATTTTAACAACGTTATCAAACTCGCTAGCGGTTTCCAGGAAACTCTCATTAACTTGATAGTCTAGATAAAATGAGAGTATATCTCCCACGTATGCAACTGTATCTAGCATCATTGAGCCTACGCCGGCCTCTTGGAAATCTTTAAATGTATCCGGATAATATCTTTTAATATAACTAACCAGATCTGATTTAATAGTATCAAAATCTCTTGATGTATAATTAATTGGGGGCTTTGTTACCTTTGCCATTTGTTACTCCTTAACTCCTCGTAGAGAAATCAAAATTGTCCTTATCTGTATCGGGATAGTTAAATATCGCTTCGAAATTTAAAGACTTGACATAATATTGAACCCTTACCCTAAAAGCGTTTTTATCAACTAGTTCTAAATCTTCAAAAAAATTAATATCCACTATAGAGATATATGGTAGATATTTATTAACTTGAGATATAATGTGTCCTTCTATATCACTTGGTATTCTTTCTGGTGACGGTTGAAATAAATATCTTCTTAAACCAACGCCAAAATCGGGATTCATCATCTTCTCCCCGGGGGACGTTAACATTAAATTTTTAAAGTTTTGTTTTACCAGTTCAATATATCCCCTTATCATTTCATATCCGTCTGGCGACGGACTGTTTGTAGTCTTGTTGACGGGCACACGAAGGCTGAGGGTTGGGTGACGGGATCGCAATACGTCATCAGAAGGAACATATAAGTTCTCTGTTACTGCCTTTTCTGTAGCTGTTGCGTTGTCATAGACTTGATCGTTTTCGAAGATATCAAAATCAATATTTGTATTAAATTTATTAGGTGTTGATGGCATTTAAGTAGGTTCCTAGGATCAGAGTCATCAAAGCGCTGGACCAGTTTGGCTTAAAAAGTGGGTTTTCTGGATCTTTTTCTTTTATTCGCTCACTAAAGTAAATAGTGGTGGTGTTTATAATGTCGCCAAGTGGAAATGCTAGTTGAAAAAATGTTATTAAATCAACATTTCGGGCGCCCTCCGATTTAATCGGTGTTTCCTCAGAATTTATACTCATAAAGTAGTTTAAAAAGTTTTTATGGAGGTCTGGATATATTTGTTCGTATTTTAAAGAACCTATTCCATTTTTCTCCAAAATATATTCACTTTGGAATGATACCAGGCGCGTCATAGAAATTAGCCGATCGTCCGCGGACGGATATGGTTGAAGAAATGTATGTCCGGACGTTGAAAACATACTCGAAGTCATGTCGTCTGCATATTCCGGCCGGGTGTCGGTTGATACCATACTTGATGCGTAAATATCGTATCCTATTTTAATCTCAAAATTAAAGAATAAAAACTCATAAAAGTCATCTAGCGGGCCAAATGTTTCGATGGGTAGCTCGCTAGCGTCGGCGGCCGCAATTGCTAATTCATGCAACTGGGCCATTAAAGATTTCTCTCCAGAAGTAATATTGTGGAAAGTATCAAACGGACTTAGTTTCACAGAATCGCGGCCCTCTAACATATTTAGTACAATATCTTGTTGTGGGCCCTCTAGAAATACAGAGAGCATTGGGAGAAGCGTATCGGATATTAGCGGCAGATCCGAGCTTTCCCTTAGTTCTATATTGAAATAACAAGTAGATGTCAACAGGGCCCCACCGTAGCGACCGAGATTGCGCGAGAGGCGATCGAAGTCACTTGAAGTACTGCGAACATCATTATTAATAGCAGATGGATATTCGAAAGGAAATATTAACTCGTTCATACACGTTGAAAGATGTTGGGAGTATTCCAATTGGTTTGCATCTAAATTATAGTTATATAAAGTTTGTGTAATATTTAATAAAACTTTATTGATAGTTAAATTAAACATATCAGTTGGTAGCAGGCGCCTCCCATAAGTTAAACCAAAATCACTTTTCTTTATCTTTCCTATCTCAAAAAGAAGATAGGAAAGAAATGCATCTGCTTTCATGGAAAACTGCTTATTGGAAACAGTAACTGTAAATTTCTTTGTTATCTTTTGATTAATTTTCTTCTTAATCGTCGCATTGAAAGCGCCGCCATACATATTTGCAGTTAAATCATTCACCACGAAAGGAGAAGGGATTCTCAGGTCGCGCTCTCCAGAAGACTGATCCCTGGAATATACAAGAAGGGATGGGAGATCTTCAAGTATTACCGCTTGTATGAAATTGGAAATGACCTCCTCTAATACAACCAGCTCTGCATCTGTGAAAGACAATAAAAGTTTAGAGTATTCTACTCGTGTGTCAACAAATCTTTTGTATGTATTCTCCTGTTTAAATTCTCCTGTTTTATAATTGGCTTGTATCTTATCCAGTCTCAAATAAGGATTTATATCATATTTCGGATTTCGTTCCTGTGGGTTTAAGCTAGATGCCAAGCTATTTGAAAACGTATCGAACTGTTCTACAACATTCTCTATGGTCCTTTCACCACCATCTAGCTGTAGGTGTGCCTGTGTTTTATCTAGAGTGTTTTGTAAAAGATCATTATAATTCGGCTGTACTACACCATATTCTGGGTTATAATTTTCTTCTATAGCATTATTGATAAATGTTTCTGCAGCATCAAACATCTGGATATTTGTTTGAGGATTATCGCCAACAACATTTCGAAAGAAAACTTCGACAGAATACCGATTGGGTAAATCGCTAGGAATCATGTGTTCTGCCTTTCCTACATCTATAAGCTGGTTAAGGGGGAGATATACATTTTCCTTCACTCGGTCGATCTTGAAGTATCTCCTGGCCTGTGCAAAACTTCGAGCTATTTGGACTCCGACATCTGCCCTCTTCGCGTCTATCCGTTCTTTTTTGACGTCGTTGGGGGTGAACTGCCACACCGGACGAGTAATTTCTCCTCTTGCTTCGTCTTCAATATACCTTGCAAATTGCCTTCTGTTACCTGAAAGATCTGAGGCCATGGCTGATATTGGAGACTCTAACAACGCAGTGTTTGTTTCCAACAGCTGCATATTAACTTCGCCTATGACGCCGTCGTCGCGGCCCACAACAAATTTAGGAATATCTTTAACCAATGTTAAGTTTTCATATCCAAGCTCAATGTCACCACTTTTAAACAAGGGGGGAATATTTATAGAAGGATGCATCATATTTCCTATAGCATCATTTATTTCATTCACAATGCTGTTAGGATTCGTTAACAAATCAAATGCCTTATCGATATCATCTCCAAGAATTCTTCGTTGATTATCTAAGATCTCTTTTAACTCTGCAATCAGTCCGGGATCCTGGGAGATGCAGTACTGTTCGAAGATCTTTTCTATTTCTGGATCTTCACATAAATCATCTATAGAACCCATTACAGGTTCAAAATGAGCCAATGATGCTTCTATTTCATCGATGCCAATTATATGGCCAATAGCCTGCCCGATATCAGCTAGCACTTCCGGATTTGCTTGGATTTGGGCTAAAAGATCTGGGTTCGTATCGGTAAGATAAGCTTCGGTCCTCTCTTTTGCAATTTCAGTAACCTCTCCGTTGAGAAGTTCCATCAGATCGCTTGGAGGCAACAGACCTGCACACCAAGCCTTTGATAAATCCATGGCGGCGGCGCCCATCCCGCGCCTCTCTGCGGCGTTTTGAAATGTTGTTTGGGCGGCGGCGCCCGCCTCTGCGCCGACAATTTCACCAAAATTATAACACCCTAGAGAATCGGGTGCAACATTCTCTCCTGCTAGGGCGCTACAAAAAGAATTCTTAAAGGCATCTCCAAAATCACTTAAATATTGACCAATATTACAAATGTCAAAATCAAATACAATGTCAGGTATCAAGGAGAGAATGAAATTAATAATTTTTTGAAGTATATAAAAAATTGCAGTAAAGATTAGATCTAATATTTGCTTTAATAAAAATGCTAAGATATCAGCTAAACTAAATTTTGGCAAATTAAATTTAGGAGGAAAATCAAAATCAAAAGGATTTCCAAGACTCGGGAAGCCGCCCGGGAGGGCGAAATCAGGTATTTGACATATTTCTAAGTTATCAATGTCCCAAATATTTAAAAACTGTGACCATCTACCGAAATAGTCCAGAAGATCTCCAACAACAGTACTATCTGCGCCAATATCAAATACAATAAGTTCGATTATCCTCTCTAGCTTATCAGAATCACCCTCTTTTACTTCGCAGTTAAATGCATATATGATAAATTCTACTAAGGATCTTCTTGTTTCTTCACTGGTGACCCTCCCAACCGCATTTTTGAAATACCTATCTGCCATGGCAAATTCATCGCCGCCTTCGCCGCCGGCGACGAACCATCGCTCTCTTTCTCCGGAGACTAATTCTGCCAAACGTTGCTGGCGATCTGGGCTGAAGGCTTGTACATCTTCAAGAGTAATACCCTCGCGCAGCCCCAGGGATGCCCTGTTTTCATAAATAAGCTGAGGTATATTTTCCGTGGGCGGTGACGGCGGGGAGGGCATGCGCTCCTCTAGATCCTGCCCTGGCCCTTCAAGGGCTGCGGCTCGTTCTCTCGCCTCGCTTAAGCGTTGGTCGGCCTCGTCGCTCGTGAGGCGCCTCAAAAGTTGTCTTATTTCTCTATTTGATTCTGTAGAAAGACTTCCTATCACATGATCCGGGTCATGGGCAATAATAGCTAAAATTAATTCTGTTTTTTCTACTAGTTTGCTTAATTGTCTTCGAGATTTATTTCCTAATTCTTCTCTGCTTAAATTAATACCGGTAGCTTCACTATTCTCAGCAATAGTATTAATTGCCTCCTGTTCTGCAGCGCTTCTCTCACGAATATTTGTTTGTCTATTTTCTTTAAGTTCCTCTAAACTAAGCCACTGGGAGTCTTGCATGAAGGCAATTTGATCATCCTGTTGCAGCCCCTTCGAAGGAGTTCCTTTTGGTACCTGTGGAGGCTCATCCTTTCTTGCTGCAGCTACTTTACTAGCTATTTCTTGTAGCTTGTCTTCTGGTACCGTTAACAGAAAAGCAGATAAAACCTGGTTATCTTTGAAACGGCGTGCTATTAGTTTTACAGTTTGTTTTCGAATATACTCTTCAGAGAGGAGTTGAGAGGGATCCACGCCGGCGGACGCGGCCGCCTTCTGTATCCCAAATACCACCCCCATGGTTATTAGCTGATTCCATTCTAATTTTTTAGCATATGATGTCGTTTCATCAACAACCTCTTCAATTGCATTAATAGGATTGACATTCTGCATGAATTCTTTAAATTCTTTACCTACATTTCTTTTACCTTGAGTATATATCTTACCCAAAGACTCTCCGACAACAGATATATATGTAGGGTTTTTTATAAGAGCTGTCTCTTTATCAACTTCTTTTTTAGTTTTTCCGCTAGTCTTATAAAGTTCACTTATTTCCTGCAACTCCTTCGAAGTATCCAAGGAATCAATGAGATTCTCAGCAAAGACATCTTCTAGAATATTACCAACCGGACGGAATTCCCCAAACTGGCCCCTCCCGGCTTCGTACGCGCACGAGTTTTTTTCAATTGCTACGCCCGGGGCGAGGAAAAGCTCAGCTATTCTTACAAAGCTCGTATCCCCAACAAGTGCTGTTGCGAGAGTCTTATTAAATAAGCCATCAAGCTCACTAAAGTAAAAGTTTGCTTTTCGATTATTAAAAACTGGATATTTGTTTTGCTTTAAATCGGACTCTTTTTGAGAGAAAATTATCCTTTTTTCCCCTATTTGGTCTGGGGGGCCCCTAGCTGTAATCAGTTCTATTTTCGTTACGCAGTCATACAGAGTTGATAGGCTGTCTCCATTGATATCATCTCCCAAATTTGGATTGGGTCCAAAGGAGACCTTTATATTCTCTCTTTTGCTTTTACGACGAGTTATTAAAATACCGTCTCTGTAAACATCCTGCTTTGATATCCTTCTTACTTCTTTTACTAACTTTGAAAGCTTTCTTTTTCTAGCGAACTTTCGAAAATTAATTCCCCTTACAACCAAGTTTTTCTTGGGTCTTTGCATATAGAAGGAAAAAGGAGGAGTTTTTAAGAATTTTTCAATAAATGATGCTTTTTTAACTGATTTGTCGACGTCACATAATTCTATAAATTTACGCGATTTTAAAGGTTGCTGCTCTCTCGGGGTGTCTTCGGGTGGAGCACCTTCAAAAATTTCTGTTGCTTGTTCGGGTGTAAGATTATCAACTACAGTTTTATCAAAAAAATAAACTTTTTGAAAAACTATCTCTTCACAAACATCTTCATCAAACTTTTCGAAATGAAATCTTTCAAGTTTAACCCTCTCACCATCTTTTGACTCCTCAAAACCCTCTATAAGACCATTGTTTTCAATGTATCTTCTAAACATGAAGTTATTATCGTAAAAAAGTAAAAAAGAATCAGTTGCTTTCTTCGATGCTTCTTCCCTCAAAAAAGTGGTACCACCATCAGCATTTAGATTGGAAGTATCTCTACGGACTTCAACAATAATTGCTTCATATAGTTTGGATCGGCCAGAAACAGTCATTGAAACTGTTTTTATTTGGTTGTTTTTTAATATATTTAAAAGCATTTAATTATTTTTATTATATTCTGATAATATATAATTGCCGCCGGGTATTGCATTTAAATAGTTTGCTTGGAGGCTCGCTATGTTTGCTTTGAAACTCACCATGCTAGAGAATGCAATACTGTCTGCGGCTAGCTTCTTCGCTACAGAAGGAGGTAGAGTAGGGGATGGGGCTGCTGGTGGGTGCGTATGTGCCAGCAATGCCGCCTCAAATATCATCTGCTCCTTCACCAGACCGGCGATGGCGCCCCCTAAGTCGCTTAATACACCAATTATATCTTTCAAGCAAATTTGCAAGTTTCTCCCCAGGACCATTGGTTGAAGATTGTTATCGTTGTTGCCGGCTATTATTTCAACACCCGGGGTAAAATCGATCGTTTGATTGTGTGTATTTTTTTTGTTGACCCGGGTAACAAGTTTGATCCCACCTTGATCGCCAATAATTCTTACCGCATCAGCTTTTATGCCAATGCCCGAAGCGTTAATTGAGCTACCATTGTCTCCCGGGACAATACCAAAGTTTTCATCTAGATCGGTTCGTTCCGATATATATATCCGTGCCGCGTCGGTTCTGAAGTCTGGATCGACAAAGAGTCTGCCGGTGTCTGGATCTTTATTCTTTCCATATGATTTCCTTCCCACTACCACATCTACAGAGTGGGCCGCTGCCGCGCCTATACCCCCATATCCTCCAGTGCGTGCTCCGGGTCGGTCTCTACCTAAAACAATATAAGCATTTTTCTTTGATATAACATTCTCGGCATCTGCGGCAATAAATTCTGGAACATATTCATATCTTTCAGTACACCCTATGCCCGAACCTGCTGTCCGTGGGGCCGACAGGATGGCTTCTTCTATTTCCTGATTTGCTTCCGGAGAAACATTTGGATTATATGTAATCTTTGTTTTTGCCATTTTTACTCTTCAGGGTCAGGCTGATTTATAAGATCGTATAAGTTATCTTTGTCGTCAGCAGTTAACTCGAAAGAAGTCGACTTGTTTTTTTGAAGTAATGCTGCAATTTTAACTAGTTGCTCATTCGATCTTTGTAGGGTTTCAACATATTTTGCTGCCGTGGAACCAACTTCTCGGTGTCGGTCTTCAGCAACAGCCAAATATTTCATGAGATCTTGAAGCAATTCTTTTGTAACTGCTCGATCTTCCTCTATATTCTCTAAAGCATTTTCGAGCGTTTTTTCTAAGTTTTTCATTATGATGGTGTTTGGCTCGCATTGGGCCCGGTACCAGCGTCATCCGGAGTATCTTGACTTGCTGCGGTATCAACATTGGCCGCGGCGCTCCCGACTTCCGGCGGTAGGCTCTCCAACACCGGCTCCTGGGAAGATAGAGCGCTCGCGGGTTTTGGAGGAAAGCTGGGATCCCAAGTTGATTTTGTTTTTAGCTGATTTAAAACTTCAGGTGCAATTATATTCATGTCGATATTGCTACCCTGTGGGAAAGAAGTGCCAATTAGTTGTTCGCGGCCGGCGAAAGGATATCCGGTCCACTGATGTATTGACCACCATTCCCATGGAGCAGGTACGGCATGTGGTCCGTGGATCATGTTTAATGGTCCGTGTGGCGCATGCATACCCGGTGTCCATAATGGCCAGCGGGCCATGGCTGTCTTCATCTGATCAGTAAAGCCCTGGAACCAATAGTTACCACCATATATCCCGCTGAGTTGTCCTTCGTCCTCTACCACTTCTGCAAACGCTATTATCCATTCAGAGAGGTTGCCGCCTGTGAAATTCCAAGTTGATTCTAAATCATTCCAAACCCTCATATTCAGACTGAAGTCATATCCTGCTGCTTGCCCCCGCGGTATTATAATATCGTTTATTAGGTATGTTGTCCATAAGGCTTGTATTAGAGCATCTGCCAAAAAAGGCTTCGCGCGCATATCTAGAACTGTAGGAGAGCTTTTAAAAGCGTATGTCCCGGCGCCGGGGGTGTAAGTACCATTAAACCTGGGGACACCCGGGGGAGGCGGGCCGCTGCCCGGTTGGGTATATTCAAGGCCGCGCATAACTGCATTAGAGTCAACATGGATCCCGGGTGCCCAGGATGGCGTCGTACTCTCTCGGGGGAGTGACACCTCGCCTCTCAGCGCGTCGCCGCGCATCAGCTTTTGTGCTGCTCGATACGTTTGGCGATCGCGATCGTAAATCGAATGATATTCACCCCGCGTGGTGCGCGCGAGGGGCAGCGATGGATCCTTGGGCTCCGTAAAGTTCCACACCCCAATAGCTATCGGGGGGCGTGTGTCACCCAACCCGGACTGCCCTAGGAGGTCTGCATATGCCTCATACATATCTTTTAGTATTTGAGAACATTTCCAATCGCTGTGAGCCATAGATCCTTGAGCGCACTTAATTAAAGCAAACTTAATTTTTCCTAATTCTATTATCTCTCTCCAATTTTGCTTCGTTAAACCAAAACCGCTATAGACATCTAAACCAGATTCATAATCAGATCTAATATCGACACCAACGCCCGGGGCGATACTTGTAACTGGTGTCCCAAAACCACCAAAATGGGTATTCGGATTATGCTGCTGATATATGCTACTTGCGCCGGCTTCGATCGCTGCGTGGAGAGGGGTGCCGAAGTACGCTTCCAGGGGAGTGTCATCAGTAAGTGGATCCAAACTGTTCCTTATCACCACCTTCGTTACAAGAGCGCCATCGTAAGAATTCTGATTGGGTAAATAAACCTCTACAATGTCCCCGGCGCCGACAGCACCGAATTCAACTGCGGGGTTTGCAGAAATTGCCAAACCACTCATCATCGCGATCTGGCCGGCACTTTCTCCATCGGCGGCTGCATCTGGGCCTGGAGTGAAAAAGTCGACTTCACATCGAATAGAAAATATAAAATACTTTGGTATAAAGGTATTCTCGCTATTCGACGGATCCGTTGCCGTTGTATTAGCATAAAGGCCAGGATACTTACTACGAGAAGGCTCAGCCAACTCCACTGCTAGGACTTTTGCTTGAAAAGTATTTCCAAACCGAGATAGAGAATCTCTAGAGTATGCACTTGAAACTAAATTTGATGTCTCGGCAACCCGGGCACTTCCTCTATGATCATAATAAGAGAAATCATTTCTTATTTGCGAAGAGCGCAGGGGGTTAAGCTTTCGAAAGAAGTCTCTTGTTGGTTTTTTTGGTGCTGCCATCTATTATATACTCCTTCCGCCATAGTCGCCACTCCATAAAATTTGCGCAATATTTTCACCGGATTGTCGAGTTAAGTGGATCTCGTCGGAGGTGTCAGTGACATATCCAGTTGCCTCAGTTACTTCTGCTAAGTCTATTATAATATCGGCGCCGGCGGCACGGGCAATCGGAGCTTGTAATGCACGATATTCGGCTCTTTTTCGATTTAGGTGGCGGCTTCGGGATACATCTGGAAATGGAAGAGTCGGAAGGAAAATAATTGTAGCACCTCCACTTTTTAAGAAACGTATAAGTTCTGCTAGCGGGGCGGCGGCGGCGGCAAGCTCCGGAGCGACACCCAAATCATTCCCCCCAAAGCTTAATATGATAGTATCATAATCTCTCGGGTTGAGTGATCTAGCGCCGCCGCGGGCGTCGTCGGGTTTGCCGTTGAGCAGCTGCTCAGTTCCCCATCCGGACATGCCAATTCGGGAAGTCTCCGTAGCTTCATCTTGTGTACGTAGCCAATTTTCGAGGCCGATGCCGAAGCCGAGATGTATTTGGGAATCTCCAAAAAGCAAAACGCGACCAAAGCTTTGCGGGCCTGTTACCATGCCGTCCGGAAGGTCGCGCAGATCTTGTTGGTCGAGAGACAATGGAGAGCTGGGAGTATATGCTGATGGTGTAACTGTACCAAAGGCACTGGTGCGCCCGGGACTGAAAGATGTTACAGTTGTGGGCAAGACTGCTGCAGCCGCGGCGCCGGGGGTACCAGGGCGCGGCTGCAAGCCTTCGGGCGTGACAGGCTCTAAGCTGTTCCTTACCACAACCTCCCTTACAAGAGCACCGTCGTAAGAGTCTTTGTTTGGTAAATACACCTTTACAATATCGCCTGCTCCGACTGGACCGAATTCAGAGGCTGGAACGGCAGAAATAGCTTTTCCTTTTAAGGAAAATAAGTTTGCGCCGGGGTTTTCTTCGAATTCAAAGTCTGGCATGAAAGAATCAAGTTCATTTGTTAAAAAGAACAGAAAATATTGCGGAACTTCAGTGTCAGTATTGGAATTTGGTGTTGTAGTTAGTGAATTGGAGTAAATTCGAGGATATTTGGCTCTAGATGGTATACCCATATCAACAGCTATTACTCTAGCATTGAAAGTATTTCCGAAAACCCTCAAAGAGTCTCTGGAAAACCTCTTCTTGGCTGTTACTTGGCCCCTTAAGAGACCCAAATTTGCCGCCTTGGGATCAAAAAAGTGAGCGGTAACGTCTGAGGATCTTATATTATTGTAGATACCAAAGAATTCTTCCGGGTTGTTTTTCGGCTCGGTCATTTACCTTCTCCATAAAGTAAATAGTTTTTTATCAGATTTCACCGTTGTCCCACTCATTCCTTACAACACGATACTTTTTGCGTATCTTTGTGAGGGAATTTGTTATCTGCTTGGTGTTTAGTCCAGTTATTTCACGCAGATAAACATAAATCGCTTTTTTATTAAAAATCTCTATATCATCGGATGTCTCAAACAATACTTTTATTGCTTTTAAAACTTTTTGATCATTTTCTTTCTCGGAAGAAGCCTGCCACCACTCTATCTCCTCAAATAGAAAGCTAAAGAACTGCTGCTTCTCTACATCTTCTAAATAAGTATTCTCATAGACTAACTGTGTTTCTATTACAG
>Ga0208299_1002303_pt1 | contig 13040 bp, 4 predicted proteins | sample 15_taG_FD_184089 | JGI IMG/M metagenome (GOLD analysis project Ga0208299, IMG submission 184089) | Marine viral communities from the Subarctic Pacific Ocean - 15_ETSP_OMZ_AT15312 metaG (SPAdes) (version 2) | ecosystem: Environmental > Aquatic > Marine > Oceanic | place: Pacific Ocean | collected...
ATTATAGATGTTAATTTTCTTTGTATTCTGCGAATTAGCAGATGCTGAAAGTCCAGAAGTCGAGGCCCAGCCATAAGTAACATCAAATATTTGATTCGCGGAGGAGCTTAGATAGGGATAATCATAGACACTTTGGAACATTCCATGCCCATATGCTTTGATATTGTTATCGCTGTAAGTTCCGGAACAAATAGTTCCCGTAACCGGAATTGCTTCATGAAGAAGAGTCCTGGTGTTGGCGAGATCGTTGCTCAGAAAGTTTTTAAATGTAGTGGCCATGTTTTATCCTATCCTTTTTAATTATGCTTTCTTGACGAATCTAACTGGAATGTCCAATCGATAGCCAGTGTTGACACCCGTGACACGGATGGTTGATTTGATTTGGTTGAAAGAAACTGTTCCGGTGGCACAGTCAGCGATGTTCTCAGCCTCACCCAGAGTTGTAAAGAAGTAGGTGCTTGTGTTAAGCTCCAAAGAAGATTGAACCTTAAAAACAAGCTTTGTGCCGCGCGGGCCGGCGATTGTCATGTTTGTATCTGTCGCCGTACTTATAATCTCACTCACCAATTCAGTGTCAGTCCCCAGAGACAAGAAATAAGTAGCGATGTTATCATCATCGACGAAAGAAACCGACGCGCGGGTGCCTTCTGTTGAGACGATGCTCCCAAGGCGATTATCTATCTCTATCATGTATTGTGTCTCAACCAAGAGAGGGTCCAACGTTCTGGCTGGGGAGATTTCAGAGGTATCCAGTCCTTGATCAATACGGATTCTCGTGCCGTTGCCTGTTGGTGTTTCTCCAAAAAGAGCACCAACGAAGCTTCCAGCTAACTCAGTCTCAGAATCAGAATCAACAGCGATCAAGAAAGAGTTGGTTGCTGCATGGCGTTGAGTGGCGGTACCGTCAAACACTTCATTTAATTTTGTTACTGGAAGGTAAAGAAGGTTTGTTCTCGGAATAGAAACCAATTTGGATTTCATAGAGGCGGCATTGTCAGTAAATGCTTCCAATATTGGTGTCTGAAGTACTTCCAAATCATAATAAGCAGAGCCGCTGGCATGGTTGCTGTTAAAAAGTTCATAGTTAATTTCGTCGTCGCCTAAAGCGAATTTGACGATTTTAAAGCTTCCGTCGCCTTTTGCCATACGCATGCGACCAGTGTCAGTTAAAACTGCATCGAGGATGATGTCCCCAGAGTTGTCGAGAAAAGCCATTTTTTAATTATCTCCTAGTGTGCTGTAATAAATAGTATGTTGGAATAGAAATCTCTAAGCACCTGTTTGAGCTTTTACTACCTTTGTTGTAAAGCTAATATTAAGGTCCATTCTTTTTCCTGTGTCTCGGGATGTTATTCGAATCTTGAATGTCTTCCCAAATAGAGAATCATCTTCGACACCAAGAACAATATTCGTATCTATGGCATTCTGTAGTTGTCCGCTCTCACTAACCAGACCAGAAGCCGCCTCGTTAACCATCGCCTGTGTTATTCTTGGAGTGATTCGAAGAAGGTTTCGCATCGGCTTCGTTGATGTCTTGCGATCCCTCTCTTTGAACTCATAAAGACGAACAATTGGATAGGCAACCCCTCCATCGCTATATAGCTCAACCTCATACACTGGGCTCGGGTTCGATTGCTCTCCATGAAAGCCGAACGATCTAAACATATAATAAAACTTTTTATTCGGCGGCTGTTTTATTCTCTTTGCCACAGAGCCAGCAGACAAATCTGATGCTAAATCCACATCTGTTCTTATGGTTCGAAGAAGCTTTCCTTTGAAATCCATGTAATCTTCTGGCTTGGTTGCAACTCTATACACTTCTACACCATTCATTGCCATCGTTGTACGATAAAGAATTTTGCCATCAATTGATTTCGTATCATCGTTAAGAAATTGCTCGTTTATGGACTCCTCTGCATCAGAAAGACTAACTGGTTCTTCGTATGTCTCGCCGACTTGTGTGTCGAAAGAGAAGAGCATGCCCTTTGTGTATCCCTTGATCTGCTCAATGTTTACTTGAGGATAACAGGGAGGAGGGGCGGATATTCTTCCGGTAGAAGAAAATATTGGAACTTCGACGAGGCGAATGGTTGGCATAGTAACCACCTTAAATGATGAGAATACTTTGCCATCTCTGTATTCCCATGAATCTTTCCCTCTCTTTACTCCTTTGTAGAAATACTTGCTGCCCACAACAGCAACATAAGCAGTGATAATATAGGTATATTCTCTATTGTACTGGACTTGTGTGTCGACAAAAGATATAGCATCTTCTTGGGCATCCGTGCCGGCATTGTAGAAAAAGAATTCTTGAGCCGGGTTTTTCTGTTGATTACCTTTAAATTTTGACACTTTATACATCAATATTTCAGAATGGGCAAGCTTGCCCTTCCTCAAGAGGTCGCTGTGACTTCTAGCATGCTCTTCCAAAATTCCATCTATTTTGCCGCGTAAAGCCACAGTTCCCATCCCAAACTGTACTGTGAGAGGGAACGAACCTTCCTGATCGGCGAGCACTTCTTGCAATGTAGGTACTATTTTATCTGGTACGATATCAGAAGTCGTCCCTTGGCTTATAAACATAGAGTTTCCCGGAAGAGGCGGGGCGGCCGCCCAAGCTCCGATGTCGCTTATCCAATAGTCCTTCAAATCGATTGTATCTGCCTTCAGTTCATGTCTGCGCGGGTTTCCAGCGAGGTCAACATAGAGCAAAAGATTGGCTTCTTGTCTGGAATTCAAATTTGGTGTTTCGATGATATCTCTCATCAATATCGCAGCAAGGTCAGTATCCTGAATATCTCTTGCTATCCTCTTGTCTCTCCCCGTGGGGACATTTATCTCGGTATACATTGGAAAAAGGAACTTATTATCTTCCCATATTCCAATCGTTCTCTTCGGCCTACCAATAACCATTTGTCTCTTAAACTTACGACGGAAGCGAGTATTTCTTTTATTACTAATAAGCTGCTTTACGGTGCCGGCTGAGAGAGAATTCTCCTCCAGAGTGTTCGTATTTGCCACTGACACCATATGGTACATACTAGGAATTTCAACAAGATCTGTGCTAGCTTTTTGAAGCTCCTTCTCATAGGACTTGTCAAGGAAATTATATTCATAATTCACTCTTGCTGAATGAGCTTGGTTTCCAGATTTTAAGGTACTTGGAATTCTAACAACTGTTGCAAAATCTTCATAAAAAATATTTTCTTTTATTAATAGAAGAAGATTTTTAAACAGTAAATCCGCAGTCTTATCGGCTGCGGGGATGCCTATCTCTATTCTTTGCTCTTCAAAATGAAATTCTGTGGCCGCGGCGAGTGAAGCTTCGGCGGCTTGTGTGGCGGCATTATCGGGAAATGTTGTGGCACCGAAAGAACTCTCGAAATCATTTAATTTCGTGCGGAGGACATTGACTTCAATATTCGAGTCGTTTAGCTTATAAGCTGGAGTGCCGGCAGCGGCTGACCATCCGCCAATCGCTGAACGGATCCCGTCGATTTCTCCACTGCCTCCGCCAAGTAGCTCTTTATTTAATAATGTTAACTTAATTGTGCTCATTTTTTAATTTCCATAAAGAGTGCTCAAAACATCGATGCTGGACATTCCCCCCACCTCTGGCTTGACACTTTCTCCTGTTCCGAATTCGGTACCGAACTTGGTGGCATGCATAGGCTGCTGGACGATAGCTGTTGTAACATACTCTGATGCGGCGGTATCTTCGAGCATGCATGTCTCAACTATTGTTCTAATGTCCTTCATTCCCTGGTTGTTCATGCCGTCGCCGTGCGAAATCCTATTTATAAATAGTCTTGATGTCGATACTCTCTCCTCTTCACCGGCGGATCCTCTCTTGCCGGATGACACCAAAAAGTGTTCATCGAAGATGGGCAAAGACAGCCTTTCATTGTGTCCAAATCCGAGCATTGCATTCCTATAGGGCGACATACGACAAAGAAGTGTTCTATTTTTCTCAATCGCTTCGTCTAGAATTTCTTGTGACATTAAAGCAAACCTTGGATCTCTCAACATTCTTTCGCCCGTGATATCACTCCTGCGGTATCCAACAAAAACCTCTACCCTGTTTAGCATCTGATAGTTGAAGTAGAGCATGGCGCCCTGACGGGGATCGGCAAAGACATCGATGCCGGTATCTTTTTTAAACTTAATCCAATTTCTCCTGACGGCCGGTGTTTTTGTTAGAAAAAGAGACTTTATCTGATTAGGTATGTTTGACATAATATCTTTCTTTGTTTTATTCTTTCTTTTGTCGACAAACCTCTCAAGAATATTCTTATTGTTTGCTGGATCGAATGCTTTGATTGTCTTCACCTTCTTGTTTTTTGCAAACAGATTATCATTCGCTGTTGCAAATTGAGATAGTATGGCAGATGCAATCGGAGATAAATCTTCTTTCTCGAAGAATTCTTTTACTTTCAAATCTTCATCGGAAATAACAACTTCAGCTTCTGTATCTGTCGTCATTTTAACGGTGGGGCCTAGGAGAGTTATAGAGTTAATTCTCTTTTTCCCAGTCTCTCCTTTGCCAAGAGTTTGCCTATCGAAATCACCCTTCTTTTTGTAATCACCTAAACTATGGAATGAAACACCAACAGATGCTAGTGCCACTGAATCCATGAGATTTGCAACCACTTCTTCTCTGGTGATGTCATTCTCCCGGGAATCGTCATAGGCAGAGGAAAAAGAAACATTGGGGTTAAGCTTGTCCTTGCCAGTTCCCCCAACAGAAGGCTTAAGCGAAAGGATAGATGTCATAGCATTGTGGTGTATTCTTGATTGGAATGTGTTTCTTATAAGATTGTATGATTCATTTTTCCCCGTTCTTACCACAGCGGGAGCAAGGTATGCCACCTTTACCTTAGAAAACTTTATTTCTTCTTTGCCGGCACCTGAAGCTACTTTTGCCGTAAAGTGCCTTTTCGCCTCCAGCAGCATGCGGTTCCTAAATTGCTCCACCGAAAGGCGTCGGATACCTACTCCACTCCTCCTATTTCCTGCCAGAAACTCATACCCAACACCCTTGAGAATGTCGCTATCATAAACCTTTTTAAAGCGATGATTTAGTTCTATTGCTGGGCGGGCTGCCTTCCCTCCGGAAACACGAGATCCTTGAGCATTGTCGCTGACTGAATAGTCCCACTCATCCATGTTTCTTTGTTTTTGTCCTACTATGTCTTTGATTTTTCCTTCCAAGGCCTCAGTCACCTTAAGTACCGACAGCACCCCAGATGGATTTCCATTGTACGGATTAGACATCTCATAAAGAAGAGCGGCTATTTCCGATGCTTTGTTTGAGCCTATGTCTGTTAGGTTAAACAAAACATCAGCATAGATAGCCGGAGTTCTTACCCATGGAGCGGATGAAATTCCAGACTGTATAAGTTTTGCTCTATCGATTCTCCTTCCTTTCATTATTTCGTTGCGGGTGGGTACCCTGTATTTTCTTTTCATCATTTTTTCAAATCGTCGAGTTGATCGGTTTTGCTCAGAATTGAAATTTTTATCTTGCATAGATAAGTTATAATGCTGCTGAAGTGCAACTCTTGCTTCTTGCAACTTTTTCAGTTGTTGTGCAACAAACGACACTGTTCCATCTTCAATATCAAACTGTATGCTATATTGATAGGCACCATCTGTTCTTCGGCTTAAATCATAGTCACTTACCGCAAAGGAGCGGATATTTGTCTTATCTTGTATGTCTATCTCCTTTATTGCACCCATCAATTTCGGCTCTGCTTCAATTGTCGTAGAGTCTGGATGGCTATAGCGGATTGAGCGAGGGAGAAAACCGGCTTTTTCTTCAGAAGCCATGGCGACTAGCTCCGTTCTTTCCTCAAACGAAACATTTGACACTTCCCCTTCTCGAATGCCTTTTTGCACACGATGCCGCATGACTCTAACATTTCTAATTCTGCTTTTTGACAGAATAATTGCTTTTGCCTTCTCATCCACAACCTCCAGCAGCTTTCCATATTGGGCTTCGTGCTGGATCAGCTTATCAAAATCAAAATGAAAAGCAAAATTTGCAGTATTGGAAGGGCTCTTAGAGTGATAAGCACGAGAAACATATGCCTCTTTCTTGCTATTTTTATTCTCTCCTGCCGTTTTATCTCTTTTGCTTCCTTTTCTCTTTTTCTCTAAGTCTGATGGGGTGGTGGGAAACAATTGCAATGCGGCAGCTTCTGCATCTCTTAATAGGCGAAAATCACTCACAACTATGTTTGAAACGGTTTCCATTATTAGCGGCCTTTTTCCTCTGGTTTCCTCAAAAGCTCCCGTTGAATACTTTCCCTGTGGATTGGCATGTGTCGGGCCGGCCCAGATGTTACCCTCTTCTGTTCGTAACAAATATGCATTCTTCTTAATCTTGCCGTTATCAATGAGCACTTCGGCCGTGGCATTTCCTTGCACATCTGTTCTCGTTCTCTGGTTGAATGCTTGCTTTTCTACACACACATTTCCTGTTTCAAGAAATGTCATTGCAAAGACAGATAAATATCTTGGATTATAGTTGCCTATAGAAAAAGTTGCTGAATATGGAACAACATATGCCATATTGTCTCCTATTTTCTCTGACCTGTAGCCTGCCAGCTTCTTTCCAGACTGATTAAACATGCTAATAACTTTCTCAACCAATACTCCTTCCCGAATGTACTCTTTTCTTTCTTTTTGACTTAGGCCTCCATTGAGCATTCTGGTGCCTGCTTTCTTGTTTGTGCATAAAAGCACCCGTATTTTAAGATGGCTTCTAGTGTTTTCATCATCAAACCAAACACCCGTCCCTCTCTTTGTGATGCCATCTTTTATAGCTAACTCAACATCGACAGTCATGCCTCTTGCAGAATTAACAATTTTCTCTCTGGCAGTCTCTGTTTTAAGCTTCACTTTTCCAAACATATTCTTTTCAGTTCTGAACGGCTGTGGTGTTTCGTCAAAGTTAACCCTTTCTTCTCCAACTTCTCCCTCCATCAACGACACATTGCGAATATAAGCATTTGGCAAAGCATTGTGAAAGACACCGGAAAAATCTACATTTACAGCCATAGTGTTTGAATTCCTTTCAAATAAATAGTATCACAGAGGAACATTAGAGACAATCTCCCTCTTCGGCATCCGAAGCATATGCATTCAGACGAAGTACTCCTTCTAAGTCCGGACAATCAAAATCAATTCCACAAGGAGAATAAATACTTTTACCCTTCTTTTTAATTTTGTGCAGTGCTGTACAAACAATTGTCTTGTTTATTTCCTCATCCGTCTTGACATCCATATAATATTCAACAAAGGAAGTATCCAGAGTTACTGTTTCGCCCCGCTTTAGGCCGGCTTGTCGCCTAGCTTCTTTCTTATCCAAAAGAATGTTATTCTTTATCATTTCAATGGGCTTCTCAAACGATAAAGGTGTTAACACTTCTTCCCCAAGAGAGCCGGTCACCCCAGACATCTCAAAGACTTCAATATCAAAGTTCTTGTGATTACATGTGGTATTACCTTCTTCCATTAGTATCAAAATATCATCAGGGCCGACAGCAACAGCAAGTCCATTTTTATATACCTGTCTTACTCCCTCATTATTCGGAGACAGAGTATGATCAACATCAAACTTTACATTAAGCTTACCAGGCTCAAAAACAGAGATTTTGTATTCAACATCAACACTCAATTGTGGTATATTCAAAAGCTGTTGAGAGTAAAAAGAATCAGAGCCAGAGGGTATATTAATTGTTCGTAAGGTTCCCGTCTGAGTTGTCTCTATTGACTTTATCTTTCCATCCAAGAATGTTGTTGAAAAGTAAGGTGCCTTTATGGAGCCAAGCTCGCTGGTACCAAGAGAATCAGTTAATGTAAACATTTTCTCATATATGCCAAGCTCCAGCCTGTCTTCTTTGTCTCCAACTCCATCAAACAAAAACTCATCCCTTCCCGTAAAACAATGCTGTGTCTTGCTGAAAGGTGTTTCGTCTTGAATACGGGTTTCTGCTGAGTTCTTGTCTTCCGAAAAGCCGGCTGCATCTGAATCGTAAAGAACACCCTCATCGAAGAAAGCATAGTAAACCGGCTTGAGCCTTCCTTTTGACAAAAGGTGGCGCCCATATTGTGTCAGCTTTATGTCTAAAACTTCTTCTTTTGAATCAAAAAATGTCATTTATTCCTCTCCTCTCCTCATCCTGTGTGTCTATGAGCCGGGATCCCCGGGATCGATACCATTGTTTCCGGGCCCTGTTCCGGCGCTGGGTTGCTCGGTGTTTACGGAAGAACCGAAGGGATCCGGCGGGGGTGGCGGAGTAAATTTGTCGGGGGGTGCATCATCTGGGATGCCGCCGGTTTGGAATTCTCCTACTGTTACGGCCTCAGTCGACACTGAGGCAACTTCTGTGTTTAGAAGTTTATGACTATCAATCCTCTCGCGAAGCTCGCCATCACCCAATGCCTTCTTTCTCCCTCCAAGCTGAACCTCTGCATCAAGCTTTGCTAGCTCAACAATAGAACAGTAATCATAAGGCCAGTTAAATGCCTGCGGGGCTTCCTCCATTCTTGCTGCTTCTGCTTCTTTTCCCACAAGAGCTTCATAATAGCTTTTTCTTCCTCTCTGCTTGACCTTGAACACCATCCACTGAACCTTATCCTCTATATAGGTAAAGAAATCTTCCTCGCTCTGGGCTGGCCCTTTTCCCTCGCGTTGGGATCTGAAAGATGCCCAATCTCCCATAAGCTCGGACGCCATCAAGTTATGAGAGACTATGGAAGTTGCCTCCTCTGGCACTCTGCCCACTGTTGGTGGCAGATTTTGCCACATGTGAGAAATATCGTTTTGAGAGAGCTTTGTTCTGAACTCAAAGAAATACATGGCCATTGGATTAACTGCTGGATAGTTCACGAAATCGAAAGAAGGGGGAAGAATATATCTTTCCATGGCTCTTAATTGTGCCTGAATAGATTCTCCCATCACTTCTTTATTTCTAGGGTTTTCTGGATCTGGAATTGTGAAGAACTTCTTTTCTCCATCCTCGAAGATGTATGGTACAGCAACTATTGCCTCATAGATTGATGTTGAACGAGAAACTTTTCCGATTTTTACTGGATCTGTGCTAAACCCACAAACATCAACTAAAGATTGGACTGGGGGCATATATGCCTCGCTTCCCGAGCCCATCGGAATGGAGTAGCCGTTAAAGTAGCTCTTGGCCTGTCCGTCGCCGGTGACCCTAGGAGACTTATTTGAAGAGTTTATCACCCCTCCCAGATCCCACAACAACGAAGCACTTGGGTGGTTCGCTAACCAATCAGCAGGCAAGTCTGTTACCTGCATGTAAACTCCCTCGTTTTCAAGCGGAAGTCTGCCAAATTGATGCCACATCCCTCTTGGGATTGTTGCATTTCCAGACACATCTGATGTAACCGTCAAAGTTCCGCTAGCGGCAGTGACTTTGTTGAAGTTCAGCATCGGTGTCTCAAACTTAGTCTGAATTCTCCACTTTTTATCTGCAAACTCTCCATCGATGTCAAAAACATTCAGGGAAGCATCGGCTTGCATTGCCCACTTGTTCGCCCATGGGCCTGCTGCTGGGCCGTAAGTGGCGCCTTTTTTGTGGTAAGTGCTGGTAGCGTCTCGGACCAACTCCTCTTGGTCGTAGCGCCAGGTTCTCATATAAGTTCCCGCCAGTGGCACACCGGAAGCTGAAGATTCTAAAACTGTTTTGGAGGGGGCGGCGAAGATATCTGCAAGTGTTGGCCGGAAGGATGAAAGGGCATCCACATCGTCCATAAACTCAAACCAATCATGGCCTGGTCCCGAAGAAGTCACCGTCTGCAAGCCTCTTGGATAATAAATGAGATCTATCCAAGCTTCTCCATCCTTGTAGCCAGGAGTGTGAGCACCATAAATTCCATTTCTCGGAGAAAAGTCATGGACTGAGCCGCTAAACGAGTCTGTTGTGCTAACTTCGCACACCAACGGTGGGCCGAAAGCAGACGGGCGACTATACATCGTGAATGTTTCTCGTGGGGTTGCGGTGACAACCATTGAACCAGTTATCTCATCGCCGTTGAAGGGGTCGACCATTCCCCATGGGTTTGCGCTGCTTGTTGTCCAAACTTCTCTTGTGTTCTGAGGAAGAGAGTATTCGCCCCAAGAGCCGGTAGTAATCTTTGCCTTGTTCATGCTTTTGTACAGCTTTATCCTCATGCCATATGGTTGTCCTGGAGTAACTGATTTAAAATCAGATTCTGGGACTGAAGAAATTCCTGTTGTTTTTCCGCCTTGCACAAAGAACCCAACAGTTTCAGCGAAAAAGTTGTGTGCCATGGCACGGTAAACCGAGTCGCCCTCGCCAGTCCACGCGGTAACGGAGTCAACGCGAGCTTTTTCACTTGGCTCGTCATCATTTACAGGAACATTGGCAAGATATTTCTCTGGATGGATTAGTGTTTCAAATGGTAAGCGCTTGTCAAAGCCTGCCTGTAGGCTCCCGGCGGCTTGAGCGCCGTTAGAGAATATTCCATATGATGCTGAATTGATGGCCGCGGCGACGGCACTGCTAGCAAGGCCGACGCCGGTAGTCGTTATTGTCTGCCTTCGCACAAATGATCCTGTCATTATCGGATAATCTACAGCGATTCCAGATTTTATGGTATTAAAAAGAATTCCAGGAGAAAACAACGGCTTCAAAAGACTCCTCTTGTGTTGATCAAAATCAGACAATACATAGTCTCCAGATCCGGAGAGCAGAACCATATTCTCTCCATAAGAATCGTTAAATTGCTTTACCAATTCCACTGTTCTTTCTGCTGGATAAAACCCGTCATAGGGGATGAATTTCTTTATTGCTTTGCACTTCAAACGAAGCACATGCGGCTCTAGAGTTCCTCGGTGATCCTCGCGAATAACTTCAAAATATTTCATGAAATCAGAATTGGTGAACACCTTAAAAAAGTTATCATCGGCACTATTTTGTGGAGTGGATGTCCCCGCTGGCACTTGAGCGATTGACAAAAATCCCCCGTCTTCAGATGTGTAGTCTCCGCCGCGGGACCTATAAAACGATGAACGTTCGGACACTCTATATTCCGGAATTATCGAATAGTCTTGTCCTTTTGGCTTGATGTCTGAGAAATATTCATCGTAAGAGTCATAGAAAGGATTTGTCGATGTTGATGTCTTTGAAAATTCACTCGAAGTACCCTCATAGCTGCCGGCATGAGTGGCTGCCTCCCACAGTGCATTTCCCTTGTCGCGACTATTTAGGGTCAATATTTCTCCACTTATTATGCCTGTTGGCTTGGCGGCATCACCGGAGGCCGACACCATTTCCGGTATTTCCATTCCCCAATCGGGTGCCACTGATCTTGTTGCTGGATAAATATGTTTTCTGGCATACAAAGCTCCAGCATATGCCGTAGTTGGAGAGCCATTGTGCCAGTGAACATAGCCGTTCTGAAGTTCTCCTGCTTTTTTTCCGCTAGCAACGGAGTTGTTTTTTCCGCCATAAGCAGCAACACTATCAATAAAATCTTCCTCTGCATCAAGAACCCAAGCACTTTGGGACACTGCCAATCCGAAAGAATTTGTTGGCTTCTTAGTAGCAGCCAAAGTAGAGCGATTTACCCTATTGTCTCTCCAGAAGTTATTTGTAAAACCAGTTCTTCCTCGAACTTTTTTAGTGTAAGCACTTTTCTCTGATGGCCAGATTGACTCTGTGTACATTACCCTGTTTATTCCGACGACAGGACTAGAAGGGTCTTCAAGTGCCCCGTCCAAATAAAGCTTCTTAATTTGATCATAGGCACTGAAGCCTCTTCTTATTTTTATCCCCATCCTGTTGGCGAAGGTTTCGTCGTCGAAATATGCGATGCCGTTTGCATAAGAAGTTTCAACCATAATTGGCTTGACTAATTGTTTGTTTCTCTCGTCACCTGTTCTAAAAAGAAGCTCATGTTTAATTGTGTGGAATTTTGATGTCACAACAGATTGTGTCACAGCTAAAGTTGCACCTCTTCTATCTTTGATTGTCTGTGCTCCGCCCCCAAATGCCGTTTTCTTTTCTGAACCTCCGAAAGGAGTGTGAGTGTAGAGGTTGTTTTTTCGGTAGTGGCGGCCTAGGGCCCCTTGTCCGACTCGGATCTGCTTCCAAGTTGGGTGTCCGTATGGGCCGTTACGGTGAGAGAGAATACCATTTAGGGCATCAGTTTTGGCAGACTTGGCCGCTGTGGTGTTTCCAATCTTTTCAACAAAAGATTCTTGATTTAGCGTGTTTGTTGCAAAAACACCAATGTCGGAATAGTTGTAATAATATGCTACATCCGATATCGGCGGATATCCCAATGTAAAATCGGTACCCGAAATGGGCTCTATGATTGTTGTGTTTAGTCCAACATAATCCGTTGGGACAAAAGTACCAGCAATGTATGAGGCGTTGTCTTTCCTGAATGTCCTCCTTTGGTTGCTAGCATTAAAAGCTGTTCCTCCCCCATCACTAGCGCTAGAAAAACTCATCGCAGCAACAAGTCCTGCGGAAGTCGAAACTAGTCCGTCTGCTGGCCAATAGCCATAAGTGTTTGTCGTTGAAGATATGTAAGAGGCCGTGATCCAAGTATATTGGTAGTCGGACTGAGGAATCATGTGTTGGACATAATAATTGTCGTAAGTTGATGCCGTGGCAACTGTTGAATTAGTAGAATCTGTATATTCGAGTCTTTTTAAGGTGTTCTTGTTAACTTTGTAAATTGCGCCAACAGTGGATGATCCAGAGCGATAACCAAATTGCTCGTTGTGTTCCGTAAGAAGAGCTTGGAGAGGCTCTCTGACTGTCCAGTTCCTAACATTAATGTCATTGTATGGAGAATATTCTGCTGACTCTAAGTCGAGGAATGGGCCGCCCTGTGAGTCTCCAGCAGTCTCAGGGCCACCTGGGGCCGAGAATCGATTGACGAAAACATGTGAGGCCTTGGTTCTTGTCGGTTTCGCATAGTCATTCAGGCTGGAAACAAACGATGAAACGGTGGAAGAAGAGCCAAAACCTTCG
>Ga0208299_1002304_pt1 | contig 13035 bp, 22 predicted proteins | sample 15_taG_FD_184089 | JGI IMG/M metagenome (GOLD analysis project Ga0208299, IMG submission 184089) | Marine viral communities from the Subarctic Pacific Ocean - 15_ETSP_OMZ_AT15312 metaG (SPAdes) (version 2) | ecosystem: Environmental > Aquatic > Marine > Oceanic | place: Pacific Ocean | collected...
ACTATTAACCCATGTAAAACTTATTATACTATTATTTCCAGTAGTTACATTATTTAAAGTATATGGAAAGTTAATACTATAAATACTAGTAGCTTCCGATTCCATTAATATATCTTTATCAATCGGAACTATAACTTTATCTGTATTAATATTTATTGTAATTGGATCGTTACAAAATAAAATATCGTTATATTCTGCACAAAATTGATAAGAACGTGTGTCTAATATAACTTTATAACTAGTCTGTCCACTATAGTCTGTAACTTTTTGATTGATTAAAACATACTCTAAACTTTCACTATCCCAAATATAAGCATAAGATAAAATCCCCCCCTGAATACTTCCATCTTCATCTTGAATCTCTACAATTAAATCGGCAATCTCTTCTCCTATTACTGTAGTCGGTGTCATATATATATTTAATATTAATTCTTTTTGATTTGTATATGTAAATAATGTATTTACCGCTTCATAATTTATATTTGAAACGATAACGTCGTAAGTATCTGATATAATAGTGTCGTCTATTACTGTATAGTTTCTGTTAGTAGTGTTAAATGTTTGTGAATAACCTTCTCCTATTATTTGTATTGTTGTAGTGTTTTGGTTTTCTATATAACTATTATCTATTATATTATAAAAATTAAATATTATACTTGCAAAAGGTACTACATAAGTTTTATTTATATTACTTGTTTCATTTAATGTTAAAGTTATATTAACAGTATCAAAACCTAATTTTTCAAATAATAATTTATGTGTTCCTAAACCATAATCATAAACTGTAAAGTTTACATAGTTATTATAAAATGTTCCGTTTAAAGTAAAGTTTGATAATCTATTATTATTCGAATCATTAAAATAAAGATATACGTATGGATTAATCATAATATTAAAAGATGTTGTTGTTATATGTCCAACAGTATCATTAACAGATATATTAATAGTTTGATTTCCGTTTTCTATAAAAGTATATGAAGAACAATTTTGATAATCTCCTTCAACATAAATATTACATGAATCTAAGTTTAAATCAGAATAATTAAATACATTCGACCAATTAATAAAATAATTATTTCTTTCTGAAGTATTAAAAATATTAATTGTAGGATATGTTGTATCAATAGTAAAAGTTTGATTATTATAATCTAAATTATAAACACTTGTACTTATAACACTTAAATTATATATATCATCTATTAAAGAGGTTAATGTGAAATTAATATTATTACAATTACTACAAATCTCAACTACTGGATCATTGTTTAAAATATATGATAAATTTGTGTTTGTTTCTGTTACATTAAGTTCTATAAATCTAATACTCTGCCCGTATTGTTGACCACTTACAGTAAAAAGAGAACCAGAATGTGCAACATTTGGAGCATCTCCCTCAATCTTTACTATATCTGTTATACTAGCAGTCCAAGAATCTCCCGCTTTTATATAATCTGTATAATCTGCTTCTGTTAAACTAATACTAGGCGAAGAGGAAGAAGTAACTACCTCTTTATAACCTACAATTTCACCATTTACTCTAATTGTTGCTGTAACTGTTCTACTAATTGCCGAATAATAAGCCTTCCAAACAAATCTATTTAAATAACCGTCTGTTAACGCTGTTCCCTGAGTATTCCAAGTCCCTACTCTAGCCGATCCAATTTTTGAAGGACTATATGTTTCTGTGTTTGTAGTACTATTTACTAATATATTACTAATATTATATACTGTTACATTTGAAGTATTATAATAATTATCTAACTCATTAACACCTAAAACATTGTAAGGTGTAGAAATAGCATTAACACTAAACATTAACATCACAAACAAAATACAAAGTCCTATTATTTTTTTTATAAATTTCATTGTGCTATATCCTCCTTCCCAAAGATATTATTAGCGAGTGCCATTGCTAACACCCAAAACAAAATAAATATTCCCCAGATGCTTAATAAGTAATCATAGAAAGGGACATAAGTATTAATTAAGTCTGCAAATAAATAATCTATTATTTGTATTTCAAAATAGTTTAATATACCAATTAAAAATAAATGTATTAAATATATTAAAAATATTATTCCTCCTAATGTTCCAAACAATAAATAATATATACTTTTTTTCTTTTGTGTTCCTGCATCCATTAAACTAACAAATATTAAATAACCAGTAATAAACATTAATAATAAATTATAAGGTAAAATTATTTGTTCTATTGTATCCCATGTTTCAACTGATTTTGTGTAATATATACTAGTATTACTTGATTCGTTTTGTGTCATATTAATAACCATATTATGCATAGGTTCAAAAACTTCTACTTTTCCCATATCTGTAATTAAGATCGCAAATAAAAAAGCTATCAAAAAGAAGAAAAATAAAATTATATATGAATACCCCATAATTGATTTTTTATTCATCGTAATTCTTCACCTCATATATAACTTTTTTTAAAAATTCTTCAACACCTGAAACTTTCCCCCAGTATTTTATAACATTAATTATCATATAAATACTAAATATAATTAAACTAAAATAAAATAATATATTAATTATAAATAATTTATCACTTAAAAAATTTTCATTAGTACTAATAAATAATATTGCTCTACTAGTCCAAAATATTACAATAAACCATATATAACATAATAATCTTATAGTTGAATTAAATAAACTTACTATTATCTTTTTATCATTTATCTTTATATCTGATGTATTTCTATATATTATAAACCAAAATACTAGAAGAAATATTAAATATAAAGCTAATAAATAATTTTTAGTTCCATGATTACCTTCTATTATTGTTACATTTGTAGAAAATACTAAGAAGATATTTCCTAAAAATAATAGAATGATACATATTATTTTTTTAAAATTAACATCCATAAATTAAATATGAATTTAAATGTTTATAAACTTATTTAAAAAATTATTAAATGTATTATTAAAATCTTTCATTATTTGTAAATCAAAGTTACCATACATAAAAATAAAATAAAACATATCCTCTTTAATCTTTATTAATAATCTTCTTAAATTTCTTTCCATCATCTAATATATAAATATAATAACTAACATTTATTAAACTTGTTATTATTATTAAAATCATTCTCCAATTAAGTATTCCAAAGTTATAAATATATAATATAGTTATTAATATATGATATATAAATATTGAATTTAAATTTTGAAATCTACCGAATAAAGTTCTAAAACAAAATATATTAATTAGATATATAAAAAATCCTACTAGAAACCAATTATTAAAACTTAATAGAGAAGTTATATATAAATTTAAGTTCCAGATATAAAAACCTATAATTAAACTTTTTCTATCTTTTTTATTTTGTATTGGTTTATCTTTATAGATTACTTGTTCAACCATAAGAATAATAATAAACTCTTTAATTTAAAAGGATTGAGTAAATTTATATTTACTTTTTAAAATTAAATAATCTGCTTTTGTGATTCTTTGTTTTTTGGTTAATCGGTTTCCTTTAAAGTTAGAGATATAATATATTATTCTTTCTTTATCTCTACTATCTTCTTTTCCAATCGTTAATAATTTTCTATCATCTATTAAATTGTTTTTCAATTCTAATATTAATTTATCTATTATTTTTACCATTTTAATTATTATCTAAATTTTTTTAATAAATATAAGACATCTTCCATACTATCGCTAGAAATCTGAATACTACTTTCTTTATATTTTCCAGAGAAATTAAATTTATATGTTTTATATAAATCTTCATCTAAACCTATATCAATATTATCATCAAAAATATTTTCATCTTTTCCCTCTATAGTCTCAATATAATTAATTAACTTATCTTTTTGATCTTTTGTTAATCCTATATCTAAACTTTCTAATAATTCTTTATTTACCATATTAATATTATAGAGTTTATCATTTAAAAAGATTTAGGTTATAAGAAATAGGATTATTTATTTTTGCTATTTTAAAAGTGTTAAGAGTAGGTGGTTGAGATATTATAACTTTATAGTAGTATAGATTTACAAACAAAACATTTATATATTAGTATATATTGTATATTAGTATATCAGAATTAACTTAAAAAGTGGGTGATTGGTTTTTTCCCACCAAACAAAATATAAAGACAGGCGAAACAAATATTTGCCTAATACAATTTGTCGTAGGATATTTATAAGCATTTCGCTTAACTGAATTGAAGCAAATACAAACTTAAAAGTCTAATTCTCGTTATTGCAGGCATATAAGAGTAGCATATGCTTTATTTGAAAACAAATGGTAGATAAAATAAATATCATCAACAATTTAAGTCAAACTGAAAAGTTTGGAAGAAGAAGTAATGGACTTTGTTTTATTAATGTTTTTATATTATGCTTCAACTTCTTCATTTTCAAAGTTTGAAAAATCTTCACTACCTTTTATAATTGGTTTAAGTTTTTTATTAAGTAAATGTGTTAAACAAAAATAATCTTTTGTTCCACTTTTAACTTTAAGCTTTTTCATATCTAAATGTTTATTTAAATAATATATTTCATTTCGTGTTAATGTTGCGCTATATGTAGCGAATTGATCATTTGCTTCTTTGCTTAATTTATCATATTCGGATTCGCTAAAACTCCAAACACCATTTCTACGAAATCTTTTAACTGCTAAATAAGAAGGAAGTAATTTATAATATTTCTTTTTATCATCTAAAATTTTACCCAAACTATCCCTAATATGTACGTTAGTTAGTTCACTTTTATTTACATAACTATAAACTTTATCACTTCTAGGAATAATAAAGAATGCGCAATCTCCTTTATCCACTAACTTAGTTTTATTATTATATTTCATACTTAACTGAAAGACAAAGTTAATTCTCGCTAAAGTTAAATCTGTCGCTAGTTCTCCCAACTGGGGCAGATTAATAAATACTATCCTTAAATGTTTTCTCTCTCTTCTTAGCTTTTGAATAAATAATTGAACTAAAGGATTACTCCAATTTTTTCTATTTAATTCGTTTCCTTCATCTAAGATATATATTTTAAAAGGAAGTTTTGATAATCTTGTAAATCCTTGAATAATACTTTTAAGTGAAAAGTACATAGTGTTTCTTAAAGTGTAATCATAATTTATTACACCTATCTCTTTTAATATGTAATAACATAAATAAGCGTCTTGTGTTGAACCTGTAGTTTTACCAGTTCCCTCAATTCCACAATAAGCCACTACGAGATCCATCTGATTAAATAACATTTGCATTATAGCGATTACATATTTACGACTAACTACTTCATCAAACTTTATATTATATTTACTGCATGGACTTTTTAAACTTTTAATAGGATTATCGTAAAACTGTTTTAGTTTCTTTAGATTTATATTAGGATATACGCTTTTAATATCTTTCTTTCTAGTTTCTTTATATTCTTTTGTTAAGGTTTCAATATCTAACTCATCTTTTGCAAACTCTTCAATTTCAATTTTTTCTATAGTATCTTTTAAGTTTTCATATAAATATTTAACCTTATTAAATAATACTTTCAATTTATATAAAGACATATTCTTAAAATAATAACCGCTTAATATATTCTTAAATAAATTTCCAGTCTTTTCATTCTCACAAATTGCTTTTGCTTCTCTTATATATTTTTCATCTAATGTTTGTTCTTCAATCATTGTTAAATTCATCTCCATAAACATCTTCATCTATTATTTGTTCTATGTGTCGAACACAATGTCTTAAATAAATATAGAATTGATTTAACTCTCTCTTTGTTAAATTCTGTTCTTCTATTTTGTAAGCTGTTGATGGTTCTCCGTTGTTTTCTTCTTTAGTTATTGTACTTATTTGTAAAGCTATCATTTTATTTAAATTCCTGTCATATCTATATTAACTTTCTCTTTCTTCTTAGGCATTAAGTTTTTCTTTGGAAGATCATTATTTATATTGTCAAATATTTTATTAATATCTATAAATAAACTTTGTTGTATCTCTTTTAATTTCTCTAATTCTTTATCTCTAATATTATTACTTATTAATTTATATAGTAACTCTATTGTTTTTTTATTATTAAATTTATCCCATAAATTATTAAATATATTATTTATATCAGCTTTAACATAGTTACTTAAATAATAAGAGTAACCATAAAAAAAAGCCATTAAAGATTTAAAGATGTCTAAAAAGTTTATTATACTAAATTTATTTAACATAGTTCCTATTTTAGCATGAAAGTTAAAGAAGTTCTCATAAAATGTTTCATAACTTGCAAATAATACGTTTCTCTCATACTCTGTTATAGAATTAGTTAAGTCTGGCATTATAGAATCTGGCGCTAGTTTTCCACAAAACTCTTCAAACTTCTCAAATATATTAATTAGATTCTCAAAAAAGATTTCATTTTTGTTTAACATATCTAAACTTGTTAATCTTTTAGAATTACTTATCTTAAATTTTAAATTTTTATAGATATTATCTTTTAATAAATTATCTCTTTCTTTAACTATAGTTTCATTTATCAAACTTCCATCTCTTAAATAATAAGAATATGAAGAATAGAAAGTTAATAAATTGAAATATCCTTTCCCTAAATCATCAAACTTTAACTCTATAAAGCTTTCTAATAATTCAGCGTGTTTTTCAAAAAACATCTTATAGAATATATTATGCTTTGCAAAGCTTACCTGTAATTCATTCATAGTAAATATATGCTAATTGTCATTTAAAAGGATTGAGTTAAAAATTATAACTTAGTTTATTCTATTATTTTAAAATATATTGTATTCATACAAATAGATATTTAAAAAATCTTAACTATTATTTTTTTATTTAAGTTAATAAATATATTATTTAATATTAATCAATAGAGAGTAATAGTTAAAGATAAGCCCTTTGGAATCTTAGAAGAATAAGAATCACTTATATTATGATTTACCTAGAAAATCCCAAAATTCCCACCAGAAAAGCCGTAAAACATCATCTATTAAGCTTTTCTATGTCTTTCTATAATCTAGTTATAACATAGTAATACAAATTAATTCTTCTAAGAAAAAACATCCTTAGAATTAACTTAGTAAGATTTAAACCATTAGTCCTATAGTGCATACCCTTTACTATAAGCCCATATATTAAAATATTAGTAGTTATAAGAGTGTAAAATATTGGTCGATATTTGACACCCCCAAAAGTTAGAAGTCAAGTTTTTTTCTTGTGAGAATGAATTTTGAGTTTTAAGAGCGTGTACTATCATTATTTAGATATCATATTATTAAACTATAATATTATTTCTAAGAATATATAAATTATTTCTAATAAAATTATATTAAATAATCACAAATTAATATAAGAAATATTAAAAAATAAAGAATAATAAATATAAAACTACCTTTACATATTAGTTTATGATATTTATTTTTAATCATTTTTATATCTGTTTTTTACTCTTTAACTTATGTCTTACTTTTATATTTATCTTAACTAATATAAATAAATTTTCTTTAATCTGAAATAAATCACTATCCTTATTTCTACTTACTCTTTTTCTTTCTTTATATTTGATTTTTCTTTTTAACTTAGCAATCTCTTTTTCTAATTCTAAAGAGATATATTTATAATCTGATAATATTAATTCTTTATCTTCCATTTTTAAATTCTTATACGCCACCAATTATTTTTAATAATACTTAAATTACTACAATTAAAACTAAACTCTGTTTTTATATTATTATCTATACAATTAAAATATATTATATCTATATTAGGAGGATTATATATTGTCATAATTAATAATATAAATAATATAAATCCAATTATGAACATAAAACCAATTATAAGTAATATTTGTTTTGAGGTTAAATTATCTTTCATTTTATTTTTTATATTGTTTTCTATATGTATTATAATATTTACCCATTTCTTTTCTATCTAAACTTATAATTATTTTATTTTGAATACTTTTTCTTATTTCTTTAATGTCTATCCTCATATCTCTCATATTATGTCTAATTTGTATTTGAAAATTATCATCTTTTTCAATCTTATTCATAATAATCATAACATCAAGAAGTTTATACATAATTTCTTTTTTATAAATCTCTCCAATATTTTTTTCAACCATTTAAACAATTTTCTTTTATTTTATTTTCTGATATTAATTCATTATTAATACTTACGTATTTATCACCATCAACATATTTAATCTCTATATGATTTAATTCTGCGTATTTTTTACATAGGCTTTCATCTGTATTTAATATATTTTCATTATTAGTATATGTATTATTAATATATAATAATGTAAATATTAATGTTAATATTAATAACATTAATAATATTATAAATCCTAAATTTTGTTTTTTATCTTTCATTTTTATTCTTTCTCCTCCTTCTTGTGCGCTCTATTATTTATTAATATATAGTTATCTAAACAATACTTAACTATACCTCTACTTTTTAAGCCTAAATTTTGAGAAATCTTATTCATGCTTAATTTGGGGTTTGCTTTTTTATACTCAAGTATTTTTTTATAATTATTATTACTTTTTCTTTTCTTACCCCACTTATTACCATAACTAGAAGTAGTAATCCCAAACTTATCTTTTTTAACTCTAAGCTTTACTTTCTCGCTTTTTGCTCTTGATTCCTCATAAGCTCTTTTATGTTCTAAACCTTTTAATAATGTTTCTAACATTTGCGCCATAGCTTCACCGATAAAACCTAAAGTTTTCATTTTAGAAACTGTATTAACTAACTCACTCCAATTATCTCCGTCTACTGCGTGAACTTCTAAATTATATTCTTTTCCTAAATATTCAGTATATTTTAAAACCTGTTCTGCTGGTAAACGACTAAACCGATCCATATTATAAACTACTAAGTGAGTTACATTATTCTCCTTAGCTTCTCTAATAAGTTTCTGGAATACTTTTCTTTCTTCAAAACTATTTTTATAAGCAGAACCTTTCTCTCTATAAATTTTAAATAAATCCCAGTTATTTTCTATAACAAAGTTTTTACTAGGATTTTTATATTCTTCTTCTTCTTGGTCTATTGTACTAACTCTTAATAATATACTTGCCTTACTCATTTTAATTAAATCCCTCAATCATATTATATACTTTTAAATTCTTTTCTTCTGGTGTTAAAGTACAATTTCTAAGTATATCTAACATACGTTTTTCTTTTTGTTTATAATAATAAAGACTTCCTTTAAAATCATTCTTCTTTTTTTCTTTATTCATTTTTTCTTAATATAAATTTTATCTCCGAACTTATCAACATAACCAACCATTCTACTTCTTAAAAGTATTTTAGATAAATCTAATTGATGCTTTTTTATTTTAATTTTCTTTTTCATTTTTCTTGTTTTCTAATTCCTGAATTCTTTTTTTTAGTTCTTTACTTATCATTTTTTATTTTTATTATTTAATTTTATAAACCTGCTATATTATAACTAATTTGTCTAATATATTTATCTGTTGTTATATTTTTTTGAAATTGTTTGCTTTTAACTATAAATTTAATCCATTTCATTTTTAACTATAATCCTCAAGTTCTCTTAAAGTTTTTTCAAATACAGTCTCATTTAGTCCTACTAAATATAACTCTGTAGTTTTACACATTTGTTCTATATTTTTATCTACTTCTTTAATATCTTTATCTCTAAATAAATTTAAATACTCCTCTCTATGTTCTGGCTTTGGTCGTGTACTTACATTCATGTAACCATCTGGAATATTTCCCTTTACATATTCACCACAAGGTAATCGTATATCTCTACTTATTGGACACATCACAATAGTATCATTATTCTTTACATAGTTACTGATAACGTCTTCTACATTTGTTCTATCTACACCTTTACATTTAATAACAACACTATTTTTTAAACTATTTAATTCTTTTAAGTAATCATTTGATTCTTTAATTAAATTATATCTATCTGATAGCCATGAATTAGGTTTTCTAACTACCTCTTTCAAAAGTAAAGCTTCAAAGCATCTTAAACTGTTCATGTTAATATTTTTTTTGTTTTTATTCATTTTTATTGAATCCCTCTTGATTCTATTTGTAACTAGAATTAGTTATATATAAAGCTTTCTAACGCTAAAACAAGAATGATAAAAATATATGTTAATTGATTAAAACTTTTAAGAAGTAAGTTATGCGGATAATATATATTGATTTAAATTTCTTTGAGATTTTAATTGCTTAATCTCGCTTTTTAAATCTTTATTCTCTTTCACTAATTTAGAGATTTCTCTTTGAAGTGGTCTTTCTATTATATTTATTATATTTTTATCATCCATTTTCTTTAATATACATAGTATATCTATATTTATAAATATATTTATTGTAGTGACTATAAAATAAACTATATAATATCTAAAATGTAATTTAAAGTAAATTTATAGAATTAAAATTATATTGTAGTGTTCAAAATCATCATAAAAAGAACACCACAATTAAAAGTTAAAAAGTATAAAAATAACTTTTATATTTAAGGGATTTAACAAGTATCATAACAAAATGATTATAAACATAATACTAAGATTATGTTTATAGTAAATTATTATATTTTAGAGTTTAAAAAGTTATGTTTATATAATTATTTAAACCATTCATTTAATTTTTTTTGTTCAACTTGTTTTAATTGTTTGTATAATGGTAAATTTTACCATTTCTTACTGTCATCATCACTTTATTTAATTAAATGAAAGAGCAATAATATGCTTTTTCTGTAGTGTTATAATAAATATAACTACCTATTTTTCTATTACTCATTGCATGTTTTTTATTTTTATAATAAGTTCTACCATCTTTATTGTATATTGGTTTACAATAGAATTTTAGATCACTGATTAAATTTTTATAATTTGAATCTCGATATGAAATATAATAGCCTAAACTTTCAAAATGTTTATCTAAAGCTATTGCATCTAAATTATTTATTGAACCATTATTATTTAAATCTATACGTTTAATCTCATAAATTTTATTATTTCTTATTTATAAACGTTATGTTTTCTATTTGTTCCAGTACCTCTTTACATAATTGTTCAGGAATAATACTTCTTTCCTTATTTCCCTTAAGCCCTTGAGTTCCTGTCCTGCTTCCTCTTGGTGCTGGAACATGACAATGAGAACCATTTTTGCACATTGGCTTAGTGTTCCAATCAAAATTACACCACAAATCAGTCGGTTTCATTCTACTATCTCCATACTGGCAATATGTTACTGTGTTTCTTCTTACATTAGTTAAACCATACTTTTGAAATATTTGATCTATTACTTTTCTCATCATACCTCTAGGATTTTCAATAACCCAATACTTAGGTTTAATTTCTGAAATTATTTTAATTGTATTTTCTAATAATTTCAAACCCAATAAAGCATTTTTAGATTTTGGTTTTCTTGTTTCTTTATCCCAATTTTTGCCAATACTTGCTACACTAAATGCAGTGCAAGGTGGTGATGCCCAGATAAAATCTATTGTTTTTAAATCTAAACAAATTCTTTCAACCATTACATCACTTGATAAATCCAATTTCAAATTTAATTGACCTAATCCCTCAAACTTATCTATACAAAAAGTACTATGATTAAATACTTTAGCCACTTTGCTAAAACTTGCAGTTCCACTAAATAACTCTAATGTCTTCATTCTTCTTTATCCACTTCTAATTTATCTAATTTGTCAATAAATTTCATACAGATTTCTTCTGCTGGATTACCTTCTGAAAAATCTCTTTTTAATTCTTCAAGTATTTCTTTTTGTGCTTCTTTCCATATAGCTTGTAGTAAATAATCCCATTGTACTAGATTTTGAGTAACTACAACTGATTTAGCACAATGTTCACATTCGCATTCATATTCAACAAGATACATATCTTCTATAATTTTTCTTATTTGTTCTTTCATTTGTTTTTATTTATTCTTCTTTCTCCAACTTCTTATAAGATGTATTATGCGAAGTTATTTTATTTATTGTTTGAACACCTTTCACTTTATAACTATCTTTAAAAATATTAATAATATATTTTCTTTGAGTATCATTAATTAGTGAAAGTTCTATTGCTGTATTACGACCATAAGGACAACCCATACAACCAGTTCTTTTAAGGTATTTATAAATTTCTGGAATTTCAATATCAAATCTTTCTTCTATTTTTTTTAATAGTTCATCAGTTAAATCAAAAATTGGTGTAAACATACCACTTTTAGTAAAACAACTCTTATATTTATTTCTCATAATACTCTCTGTACTTCTAACACATACGATTGGTTTTAAGCTAGTTTCTTTTTCAAAATCTTTAAATGGTTTCTTTTTCAAAAAATAACAACATTTATTACTTACTTTATGTAGATTTCCATTTAATAATAAGTTCTTTGCTTTTTTATTTAAAGTAAATTTAGTATTTATACGACCATTAATAAAACTTAAAGTACTTGGTGCTCTACTACCTCTTTGATATCTACTTATATAATCATCTTGTTGCTTAGTAAAACAAGGAATACCTACTTCTTTTTTTATATCAGTAAGGGTTTTAGATGGTATTAAAACCTTATCTGCATATTTATACATTCTTTTCATTATTTGTACGTGTTCCAATCTTGTATTAACACTTATAATTTGAATATTATTATCTTTTAATATATTTTTAATAAACCAATAAATAAAATAACTATCTCTACCACCTGAAAACGCTAAATAATATTTTTTAAAATCTATCTTATTAAATTTAGATTTTAAATCCATTAAATAAAAATCTATATCATCCATTTTAATTTTCCTCCTTCGTATAATCATTGTTATGCGAATCTTCTTTTTTTCTGCAGTGAAACATACAAAAATAACAATTACATTTACATAAATAATGAATATTTATACAACATTGTTTACTATAATTTATTTTATCTTTCATTTTTAATCTAAACTTACCTCTTTCCAGAATTTCTTTTTATAAAACTTAAAAAGATATCCTAATTGATGAGAACATAAACCATACTTATTACTATGACCTTTACTTCTATTTATGTACCACCAACACCCACA
>Ga0208299_1002306_pt1 | contig 13033 bp, 10 predicted proteins | sample 15_taG_FD_184089 | JGI IMG/M metagenome (GOLD analysis project Ga0208299, IMG submission 184089) | Marine viral communities from the Subarctic Pacific Ocean - 15_ETSP_OMZ_AT15312 metaG (SPAdes) (version 2) | ecosystem: Environmental > Aquatic > Marine > Oceanic | place: Pacific Ocean | collected...
GCCGTTGCCGTGATCCTGTTCGAGGGCGGGCTCGTCCTGAAATTCGAGAACCTGCGTGATGCCGGTGCAGCTGTTCGGCGCATGGTATTCCTTGGTGGCCCGCTGGCTTGGGCGCTGGGCACTTTCGCAGCCCATTATGCCGCCGGTCTCGATTGGGGCAGTTCTGTTGTGTTTGCGGGCGTACTGGTGGTTACCGGGCCTACCGTTATCATGCCATTGCTGCGTCAGTCCAAACTCGGCGGGCGAACCGGTCAGTTCCTGAAATGGGAAGGCATCGTCAACGATCCGGTTGGCGCCCTGTTTGCCGTGGCTGCTTTCGAAATCATTCGCGTGGCCGCCACGGGGGAGTCGATTCTGGGTAAGGGCGCCATGATCATCGTGGCCGCTGCACTGGGTGTCGGGCTGGGCTTCGCCTTCGGGTGGGCCATCGTGCGCGCCTTCCGTCAGGGGTGGACTCCGGAATACCTCAAGGCGCCGATCATCTTCGCGTCCATCATTCTCTGTTATGCGCTGGCAGAAATGATCGAAAAGGAAATCGGCCTCGTTGCCGTCACGGCCTATGGCATGACGCTGGCCAATTCGCGCCTTGCCGGGCTCGCAGAGCTCCGAAAATTCAAGGAGGATATCGCCGTCTTGCTCGTTTCAGGCGTGTTTGTCATCCTGACGGCCAACCTCACGCCAGATGTCATTCGCCGCGCACTGACCTGGAATACGCTCGCCTTCCTGTTGGCAATGCTGTTCATCGTGCGGCCGCTTTCGGTGTGGATCGCCACATTCGGGACGTTGAAACGCAATGAAGCGATCCTGCTTGGCTGGATTGCGCCCCGCGGGATCGTGGCGGTTGCCGTTTCCAGCCTTTTTGCAACCCTGCTGGAGGATCTCGGGCGGCGCGGAGATTCCCGGTTCTATTTCTCTGGTGCAGAACAGATCACCCCGCTCGCCTTTGCCATGGTGTTCGTGACCGTGGTCCTCCACGGCTTTACGATCGGGCCAATGGCCCGGCGATTGGGACTCGCCCGCAAGGAGCGACCCGGCGTCTTGCTGGTAGGTGTGAACCCCTGGAGTATCGATCTGGCCAAAGTGCTGAAGGATGTCGGCATTGAACCGATCCTTGCAGACAATAACTGGAGGCGCTTGCGACCTGCACGCGAGGCCGGGCTCAACACCTTCTTCGGCGAAGTCCTATCAGAGGAAGCGGAGGTTCGGCTGGATCATGCCGCCTTTGACCAGGTCGTTGGCTTGTCTGCCAATGAGCCGTACAACGCGCTCGTTTCCGGACATTTTGCCCCCGAACTCGGCCGCCACAGGGTCTATCAATTGTCGGCACAGGATACCGAAGAAGAAGATCCCCGGGCCATCGGCATGGGCACACGCGGGCGAACACTGATTCGTCGGGGCAGGGGCTATGACAGCCTGATCCGCGACCATTATCGCGGTTGGACCTTTGGCAAGACGAAGTTGACGGATGAATACGACCTTGAAGATTATCGCAAGGATCGACCGAAAGTGGACCTGATCGCTGAAATTCGCGCAGATGGCACGCTGATTTTCCTCGGGCCGAATCGGGAGGCCAAGGGCGGCGACGGGGTCACGTTGATCAGCTTTGGTCCGGCCCGCGATGTCGAAGTCGCAACTGAACCTGAAGAGGTTGCTGCCAGCTAGGCCGCACTATTCGCCGGCTGCCTGCAAGCCAGCGCCATGCTCACGCAGCCATGAGCGTTGCCGCTTCCAGTCGCTGCAGCAGGTTGCAACATGCGCCCAGAACCGCGGGGAGTGGTTCATTTCCAGTAAATGTGCGCATTCATGGGCCGCCACGTAGTCAAGCACTTCAGAGGGCGCCATGATCAGGCGCCATGAGAACGACAATTTACCATCGGCCGTGCACGAGCCCCAACGCGAGCGGGTATCCTTCACCGAAATGCCATTGTACGAGACGCCCAACGTGGCGGCATGACGGTTTACTGAGCGGGTGATATCTGCCCGCGCCTGTTTCTTCAGGTAGCGGGTGACCCGCAAATGCAGTGTTTCCGGGTCACCTGGCGCGCAAAGTGTGTTCGGCTGACCGGTTATCATGCGGGCTACGCGGCCCGAGCCTTCTGCGGTCAGGCGGCAGGGAGCACCCCGATACGAAATCAGATTGTTTTCTTCAAAGCGAACAACTTCTGGAAGGTGTTGGAGGCGCGTTGAAATCCAGTCGATTCGCTCGGCTGCGAAGGCGGCGGCGTCCTTGATCTGCCGCCGCGATGGCGCAATCGCGACCGCTTCCCGGCGGCGTTCATCCAATCTCAAAATCAACCGGCGTGCCTTCGAATTCACTTCAAGGCGAACACGAATTTCGTCCCCGTCGGGGCCATTGAATGTCACGGTCTGGCCATTGTTGTATGCCATGTTAATAATCTCACTCTAGGTGACGGGCGCAAATGAAACGCTGGCATCAATCATTAAAGGGACCAAACATGAAATATCTGCTCACAGGCGTTGCCGCCATCGCCATGCTTACGGCTTGCGGAGACAAAGACAAGCCGGTTGATGGCGCTGGCTCTGAATACGCCACAGATGCCGCAAAGGACGTCAAGGCCCGCAAAGGTGATCCAGCAACCGCGCCACAGGCGCTTGCGGCTTTTGCTTTGGATGAAGCCGACGACAGCCGCATTTCCTTCGGCAGCAGCACGCTGAACGGGGACAAGGCCGTATTCACTGATGTGACGCTTCTGGCAGGCGACGATGTCGGGTCCGACGGCGATGAAGACGGCACGCACCTGGATGGTGCTGATGTAAAAGCGAAAAAGCTGGAATTCGACGGTCTTGCCATGATTGACGGCAAAGCGAGCTTCTCGCGCATGGTCATGTCCGACATTTCGCTGGTTCCGACTGATCCCGAAGAAGCAGAAGATGGCAGCGCGTCCATTGGCTCCATCGAACTGGTCAATCCCTCACCTGCGCTGGCAGCATGGGTCGCGAGCGTGTTTGCGGACGCAGAACCTGCTGACATGCCTACAGGGGAAGCGCTCTCTTTCGATCTGTGGACCATGAACGACATGAACATGCAGATCGATGAAGACGATGGCGAAAGTGGTACCTTCCTCGTGGACACGATTTCGGTCTCTGGAATGAAGAATCAGAAGGCTGCTCAGATGATGCTGAAGGGCCTGAAATTCGACATGTTCGATCCTGAAGACGACATGACCGTCAAGGCCAATCTCAGCAATGTGGATATTCGCGGGTTTGACTGGTCGGTGTTTGCACCAGCTGAGGGCGACTCTCTGGAAGACAGCTTTGAGTCTGGCTTCATGGCCGGCATGAACCCGAAAGATCCGGCCAATCCCGGTTACAAGTCTATCAATCTGAAAGATCTGAACTTCGATGTTTCAGGCGTCAATTTCGACATGCCTTCGCTCGTATCCAATGTCAGCCATGACAAGCAGGGCCGTGCCGTAAAAGTGATCACTGAGCCTGTCAAAATGGTTTTGAACGCTGGTGATGGTGAACTTGGCCAGCAGTTGGGCACCCAGCTTGCGACGCTCGGGTACGAAAAGCTTGAGCTGACCATGGCCAGTGAACAGGCTTACGATCCTGATGCAGACGTGGTGACGCTAGAAAAAGGCAAGAATTACTGGGAGCTGAAAGATGGCTTCCGCTTGAATTTCGGCGCGAAGTATGAAGGTGCCAGCGCGATGGCAGCGGCTCAGGCTGAGCAGGATATGGACTCTGCAGATCCATCGGCAATGCTGGGAGAAGTCATGGAGAAGCTTACGCTCCACTCCATCGACCTGTCTTTGGATGATGATGGCATCGTGGACCGTGCCTTCAATGCCTACGCCGCGCAGAGCGGTGAAGACCCGCAGCAGCTGCGCAATCAAACGGCTGGTCTGCTGGCCATGGCACCCATGATGGCGTCAGGTTCGGGGATCGACATGGAGCTGGCAACTGAGGCCTCCACGGCCCTGTCCAGCTTCATCACGGATCCGAAGACGCTGACCATTTCGTTGAACCCTGCGACACCGATCAAGATGTCGACATTTGCAGAGATGGAAGACCCGTCTACGCTGACCAAGTCGTCGCTCGGCTTCTCGGCTAGCAACGAATAGAGTCTACTGGAATCCGCTCTAAGCGCGCGCGTGCCGACTGGGCGCGCGCGCTTTTCTTTGTTCTCAGGCCGGGGCATAGACTTTTCGCCATGAAAATTGCCTTTTTTGGAGATGTGGTCGGAAAGCCTGGCCGACAGGCTGTCCTGGACCATTTGCCGGGCCTTAAGGCGCGCATGCGTCTGGATTTTGCTGTAGTAAACGCTGAGAATTCGGCGGGGGGCTTCGGCCTGACAAGCGTCATTGCGGAGGAATTCTTTGCCGCAGGTGCTGATTGCCTGACTCTCGGTGATCATGCCTGGGATCAACGCGAGGCTTTGACCTATATCGAACGCGAACCCCGTTTGTTGCGCCCCATAAATTACCCATCGGCTGCCGGCGCACCTGGCAAGGGAGCCAATCTGTTCAGCTTGCCGGATGGGCGTCGTGTCGGGGTCGTCCAGGTGCAGGGGAATGTGTTCATGCGCCAGACGCTGCCGTGTCCCTTTGCGGCCGTGGATGCGGCATTGGATTCCATGCCGCTTGGCGCTGTGGCGGATGCCATCATTGTGGACATGCATTGTGAAGCGACCAGTGAGAAAATGGCTATGGGCCATCACTGCGATGGGCGGGCAAGTCTCGTGGTTGGAAGTCACACCCATGTCCCCACAGCCGACACGATGATCTGGCTATGGGCCATCACTGCGATGGGCGGGCAAGTCTCGTGGTTGGAAGTCACACCCATGTCCCCACAGCCGACACGATGATCCTTGAGGGCGGCACGGCTTATCAGACGGATGCCGGAATGTGCGGTGACTATGACAGCGTCATCGGCATGCAGAAGCAGATTTCCCTGTATCGATTCCAGACACAATTGCCTGGAGAGCGTTACCAGCCCGCTTTGGGGGAGGGGACCTTGTGCGGAACCTATATAGAAACCGATGACGCCACAGGACTTGCCACAAGAATTGAAGCTATCCGCATTGGCGGCCGTTTGAGCGATTCTGTTCCGGCCTGAGCGCTGCGCGGACGCACAGAGAGATTTCATTGATGAAAATTGTGGACACGGTCAGGCAGGATTTGCGCTTAAGAACCGCTGACCATCATGCGCGCGTGGACGAATTGATCAGCCGCCATGACCTCACTCGGCCGGAAGGGCTTGCCGCCTTTCTCGCAATCAATCATCTCGCCTATACGACGGTTGAGCGTCATTTGCGACCGCATGGCGGGTTCACATTGCCACACTTGCCCCTTGAAGAAATAGAGGCTGATCTTGCCTCACTCGGCGCTGGAATACCGACCTGGCAGGCAGAGCCCAGTATGGAGGCGGCGCATCCAGTTGGAATAATTTATGTTATCGCGGGTAGCCGCCTCGGTGGTACGGTTCTGCACAAACGATGGCAGCAGGCCGATGATTCGAATGTCCGGCTTGCAGGTCGCTTTTTGAGCCAGATGACAGACCGTTCTTGCTGGACAGATTTTCTTGTCCAGGTTTCAAACGCGCAAATTAGCCAATCGGAATTTATTGATATAGTAGAATCTGCGAAGGGCTGTTTCTCAATTTTTGAGGCGGCTTGCCAGGACGTGACCAGAAAGTTTGCCTATGATCCGCCACAGCCCCGAAACTGACGGGCCCGCGAGCGATGTTGACCTGACGAATTGCGACCGTGAACCCATTCACGTCATCGGGCGTGTACAGTCCTTTGGTGGCCTGATCTCCATGTCGTCAGACTGGATCGTGAACCATGCTTCGGTAAACGTCAAAGAGTTCATCGGAGCCGCAGCGGAAGAGCTGATAGGCAAGCCCCTGAGAGACTGTTTCTCGGAACAGGCCTTGCTGTTGATTCGATCCCGCATGCCGATGCTGGCGTCGCCGGATGCTGTTGAGCGCGTATTCGGTGTGGCATTGACCGGGGATGAGCGCTTGTTCGACCTCTCCATGCACCTGTCGGGGCGCTCAATCGTGATGGAGTTCGAGCCTCGGGACGATGCACGCGATACCAACTATGTGAACTATGTTCGTCCCATGGTGGAGCGTATATCTCGCGCCGATTCTTCGCAACAATTGTGCGATGAGGCGGCGCGCCAGTTGCGCAACCTGATTGGGTTTGATCGGATCATGGTTTACCGCTTTGCAGAGGATGATTCCGGCGTTGTCGTATCTGAATCCGTCAAGCCGGGAATGGATAGTTTCAAGGGATTACATTATCCGGCGTCTGACATTCCAAAGCAAGCGCGAGCACTCTACAAACGTAACCTTCTGCGTATCATCGCGGATGTATCGGATTCGGGCGCGGAGATCATTCCTGCCATCAATCCTGAGGGTGTGCCGCTCGACTTGTCTATGAGTGGTTTGCGGTCCGTCTCGCCCATTCATCTGGAATATCTGGCAAATATGGGCGTTCAGGCATCGCTCTCCATTTCCATCCTGAAGCGGGGCAAGCTCTGGGGGCTTTTCGCCTGCCATCATGAGAGCCCGCGAGTGCTTGGCTATGAAGTTCGCACGGCCGCGGAACTGTTTGGGCAGCTTTTCTCATTTGTATTGGACCAGAAAGAATCTGACGAGGGCAGGGATGAGCAGGAGCGCGCCCAGTCCCTGCATGACCAACTCATGGCTCAGCTTGCCGAAGATGCGTCGATATCTGACAATTTTGATACCATCATCAGCGGTATCGCCTCGGTCATTCCTTACGACGGAGCCGTTGGGTGGGTTAACGGAGAATTCGAATCGATCGGACATACGCCGAGCAAGGAGGAATTTCTTGGCTTGGTGAGTTTCCTGAATACGACGGCCGCCAGCCGGATTTATCACACGGACAGTGTTGTTAAAGCCTATCCCGCTGCTGCTGGGTTTGTGGATCGCGCTGCCGGTATGCTCGTCTTGCCCGTGTCGCGGGCGCCGAGAGACTATATTGTGCTGTTCCGCAGGGAGCTTGCAAAATCTGTCACATGGGCCGGGAATCCGGATAAACCCGTCGTTTCTGGTCCGAATGGCGACCGTCTCACCCCGCGCAAGAGTTTTGAGGCATGGCAGCAGATTGTGCGGAATACATCTGCCCCCTGGCAGCCCGCCGAAGTGCGCGCCGCTGAAGCGCTGCGGCTGACATTGCTCGAAGTCATTTTGCGTATGTCGGACGCAACATTGCGCGAACGGGCTAAAGCGCAGGAGCATCAGGAACTTCTGATTGCCGAGCTTAATCACCGAGTGCGGAATATCTTGAGCTTGATTGGTGGGCTTGTTGAACAGAGCGGATCCGAGGCGCGCTCCATCTCTGAGTTTACGCATGTTGTGGGTGGTCGGATCCATGCACTCAGTCGTGCCCATGACTTGATCACGAGGCAGCAATGGGAGCCTGCTTCAGCACGAGAACTGATACGCATCGAGGTAGAGGCCTATCTTGGGGCAAACGCCGAGAAGGTGAAGATTCAGGGGCCGGACGTCCACTTGCGACCAAAAGCCTTCACGGCTGTGTCACTGGTCGTGCATGAATTGCTAACCAACTCGGCCAAATACGGGGCGCTTAGCAAAACAAATGGCGTCGTGCAGATTGGCTTCGCGCGGCTCTCGGACGGGGCCTTGTCAATATCGTGGTTGGAGACCGGTGGCCCGCCCATCCAGTCGCCTCCTGTACGTCGGGGCTTCGGTTCGACCATCATTGAGCGATCGATTCCGTATGAGCTGGGTGGTCGAGCCGAGATTAGGTTTGAGGTCACCGGAGTCTCAGCGGATTTCGAAATTCCCCCTGCACATGTCGATGGATTTTCCGATGCCTTGCACCCGGAGACCGGAAACAAGATGGATGAACGCAAGCAGGCCAGCCTGTCTGGGCATGCGCTGGTACTGGAAGACAATTTGATCATAGCGATGGATGCGGAGGACATGCTTCGGTCGCTAGGTGCGACGGAAGTGTTCGTGGCGTCAAACGTGAAGGAAGCCCTCGATTTCATCGAGAGCGAGACCCTTCAATTCGCCTTGTTGGATGTCAACCTCGGATCAGAGACCAGTGAACCGGTCGCCGAACAATTGCACGCACAAGGCATTTCCTTTGCATTTGCGACGGGATATGGAGATTCCATCGATTTGGCAAAGCGTTACTCATCCGCGCCAGTGGTCAAGAAACCATACGATATCGACTCGATCAAAGCAGCTTTGCCAAATTGAATTCGCTTTCAGTGCCTTCCGTGCGCTGATGGCACGGAAGGTCAGGAGGAAATCTATTTTTCCGGCTGAGGAGTGTAGCGCAAGTACGGCTTCACCGCCTTGTAGCCTTTCGGAAAGAGCCTGGCGATTTCGTTCGGGTCAGTCAGAGAAGGCACGATGATCACATCATCGCCGTCGTTCCAGTTCACTGGCGTCGCCACTTTGTGGCCGTCCGTAAGTTGAAGGCTGTCAATCAGGCGGAGGATCTCATCAAAGTTCCGACCTGCGCTTGGGGGATAGATGATGGAAGCGCGAATTTTCTTGTTGGGGTCGACGACATAAACTGCCCGAACCGTGACTTTGGCGTCCGCATTTGGGTGGATCATGTTGTACAGCGTTGCCACGCTGCGATCAGGATCGGCAATGATCGGAAATTGAACACTGGTATTCTGGGTTTCCTCGATATCAGCGATCCACTTCTTGTGGTCTTCGAGGCTGTCGACTGAAATGACGAGGGCTTTTGCGCCACGCTTTGCGAATTCATCCTTCAGTTTCGCTGTATAGCCAAGTTCGGTGGTGCAAACCGGTGTGAAATCTGCCGGGTGGGAGAAGAACACGACCCAGTCATCGCCAGCCCATTCGTGGAAGCGAATGCGGCCTTCTGTTGTCTCGGCTTCAAAATCTGGGGCGACGTCGCCAATCAGAAGGCTCATATTACCATACTCCTGTCTCTTGATTTCTGACCAGAAAATGGTGCCTAAGAAGAAGCAATCCAATGCGCGGCACCTGAAGCTGTCGATAAGTTTTTCTAATGCCCGATCCGGGAAGAAGGAATTGGAATGAAGCGCCTGATCCTGATGCGACACGCCAAGACGGAGCCTTGGGGCGAAGGGGTAGACGATTTCAGCCGCGCTCTGACGGCAAGAGGCAAGGAGGACGCGCAGCGCATGGCCGAGGAACTGGTCGCGATGGGATGGTGCCCGGAGCGGATTTTGGTATCCAGCGCCCGCCGCGCCCGCGAAACCTGTTCTGAAGTTGCCAGGGTTGTGGAGGGCGAGAAAGTACGCCCGATGGAGTCTCTCTATTTGTCGGGTGTGCGCGGCTTGACCGAAGCTGTGCGGCATAATGATGGTGCCGGTACGCTCATGATCATCGGTCACAATCCGGGCCTGCATGACTTCTCGATGGAAATTCTTCGCGAAGCCGGTAGCCAGGACCATCAGGAATCGATCCGGTTAATAGAAAAATTCCCAACCAGTTGCTGTGCCTTGTTCGAGAGTGATGAGGATGAAGCGTTTGTGCCTGCCCATTTCCGACTTGCGCAGGTCCTGCGGGCAAAGGACTTCCGGGAAGCCGACGCGAATTCCTGACAAGAAAATGCCCTGCTGGTGAGAGCAGGGCAAGGATCCGGACCGGGCGGGCGTGTGTTTGGAGAGGCAGGAGGCCCGCCAGAGCCGAAGAAGATTAGTTGGATGCGTAGTGAACCTTGGTGAAGGTCGCATCATCCACGAAGGCGACGACCTTTTTCATCATCGAGCGTTCGCACTTTTCGACCACATAGTCCTTCGCGAAGCGAAATGTGTCATGTTCGGCGGCGCAGCGCTCATGAACATCCTGACGAATGCGCTTGTATTCTTGGATTGCGCCTTCTTGGGTCTCAAGTTGCGTGCGGTTCAGATCGATTTCCATCTGGAAATTGTCGGACGCGGCGAAAGCAGGTGCCGTGGCGATGGAAGCGGCAATGGCGATGGCTGTGATTGAGCGGATCATGGTGAGATTATCCTTCTGGGCTTGTGAGTGTGGGGGCGGGGGGAGGCCGGCGCCACGATCGGCAGGGGAACCGATTGTCGCGGCGCCGGCAGGCGGGCTTAGTGCGCTTCGCGGCGGGCGAAGCGGCGGCGGCGGCGAACCAGAAGATTCTGACGATCCTCCGCTTTGACATCATTGGCCGGCCGGGTCCGGTGAGTTGCCTCTCCGGTCATGATGGAGAGGGCCATCACGTCATTCTTGGCGGGAGCGGCGATGTCGGTATGACGAGCGCGGGGGATCATGATTTTCAATTCCTTCTAGCTGTTTTCTGAATGTCCTTGGCGAGACCATCCCGCCGCCGACACAAACAATCTAGGTTGGAAATTATCGAAAATCAATAAGTTTTTATCGAAAAAAGATAAATACGAGCAATTTCAAGGCTCTGTTATTTGTTGAATATCGATATGGGCCGGCCAATTGCAAGTCAAGCCGAAGAAAAAATCTGAAGCAGAATTAATGCAAAGGATTGTATTGTGCGGCCCCCCAATCAGGCTTGGCTCTGCAAATCAAAGCTGAGCTGGATTGGGCTATGGCCTGAGCGCTTTGCTGTCATGTTGCGGCCGATAGTTGACCTTCTGATGCCCAGCGGCTTTCGGGCAATAGAATGAAAGGGCAGTGGGCGAGACGCCCCGTCAGGGGAAAGCCTGCGTTTTGCTTCTCGGGCGGCTGCGACATGGTCCACCAGCGGCATAGGGTAGGATTGTCCGAGAATGATGCCGTGCGCGGACAGGGCCGACTTGGGAGCTTCCCAGGGTGCATGGAGATACTGGTCGGGTAGTTCGGCGATCTCGGGAATCCATTTGCGGATGAACGCGCCGTCTGGGTCACGAGACAGGGATTGCCTGACGGGGTTGGGGATATATGCCGGAGCTGCTTTGGAGAGGCCGATGACTTGGCTGGCACTTACGTAGTACATCGCCGGAGCAAAATCGGTGCAGAGTTGCGCCAGGACTTGAGCCGGGCGAACCGGTCCCAGCCAGAGATGACATGTTGCAAAGGAAAGAAGCAGGCTCCTGAGGCTCGATTCCAAATGCCCGGTGGCCTGAAGACACCGCATACTCGCATCCAATAGCGGAAACCCCGTTTTTCCATTTGTCCAGGCAGACAAACGAGGATCAGCCAAACTGGCTTCTTCTCGGTTATGAATGTCGACCGGGAGCAGGGACGTGTCGGTCAGACTGACCCGGGCAGATGCCTGAACACGTCGAGATCGCTTGGCGAGCTTTTCGGTGAAGCGGTGAAGTGCCGTGGCAAAGGTCTCGTCCCCATCGGTGACCAGTGCCGCCTGGGCTTTCATGGCGGCTTGCCAGACTTCGCGTTCTGACACTGAGCCCATCGTCAAATGAGCGGACAGTCGCGATGCGGTCGCCTCACATGCCGTTATGGACAAGTTTGCCTTCCCAGCATTGCGACCACCGCCCGACAGGAACCACCGCAATTGAAGGATCGCATTGGTCCGCCCGCCCGTTTGTCGGTTTGGGCACCCGTCTGATTCCAGACCGAAATCAGAAGCGATCGGCCAGCCTTCCGATGGAATTGACAGCGGAGGAAGAGCTGCGGGCGCCGCGATACGAGGCTTTCTCATATGTCTGCGCCACGCCGTATCCCAATCAGAATGCGGCGAAATTGAATGTTGTATCCCGGTATGCTCTCTCAGGGGAATCCCAACCTTGAGCGCCCAGGTGCGAACCTGCCGGTCCTGTTCCGCCTCTGCAGGCGTATTGCCGAGAGAGTGGAAATGAAGGGAAGCGATGCCATGCTGGGCATGCAGGCGTGAGAGAACTTCCGTCACCACGCCGGATCTGAGGCAAAGCTGACTACCGCGTTGGCGCAGGGCGCGATCAAGATCAGCAAGAGATTCCACTGCAAACTCAAATTGGCGTTCCGACGTGTCGGCCCGTTGCCAATAATTCGGCTCGAATATGAAAAGCGGCACAATCTGTCCGCCCGCTGCGCAGGCAGAAGCTAGTGCGGCATGATCGTGAACCCGAAGGTCCCGTCGAAACCAGATGATGTTGAGCTCAGTCATAGAACAAATATAGAACAAACTTTGCGAGAGTCTATATATTTCTATCAATTGGGGCATTCGTTACGATCTCGAAACGAATTCAACTTGTGGTTTCTTGAGCTTCGTCCTCTTTACTCATCAATGCATTTCATGGGTGGTGATGGGGCGTCCGCGCGGGAGAGATTTCCGCAGCATTTGTTTGATGACCTTGCTGAGCCTCCGCCGGACGTGCGTCTGGCGGAAAGGGCAGCGGAGGCGTTCCCTTCCCGATTCCAAGGCATGTCTGCAAAGACAGGACTTGACGAGGCACAGTCTCGTTTCGTCGGTCGGAGCGCGGCCACACTTGGTATTTTGGGATTGTTTGCGCCCGGGTTGATCCTGACTGGGCTTGGGACGCTCAGCCTGGTCATCTTCGTTCTCATCATTGCGTATAGACTCGCATTGGCGATCTTTGGGGACAGTCGCGCCTACCTTCTGACCGATCCAGCCTCCCTCTCCTTGTTGCTGCCGGTATATACGATCCTGATAGCGCTCAAGGACGAGGCCGCCTGCATGCCCCAGCTATCAGACAGCCTGATGTCGCTCGAATATCCGCGGCATTTGCTTGATGTGAAACTGTTGTTGGAAGCCGGAGACGACGCAACGAAGGATGCGATCCATGCTCAAATATGGCCGGAAGGAACCGAAGTTCTGGTCCTGCCCCCCGGCGATCCAAAGACCAAGCCCCGCGCGTTGAATTATGGCCTCGGACGGGCCCGTGGGGCATTTGTGACCGTCTATGATGCCGAGGACCGGCCCAATCCGGGGCAGCTCATGGAGGCGGCACGCCGGTTTGCGTGGGATCCGGACCTGGCTTGTGTACAGGCTCCCCTGTCTGGGAATGTGCGCTTCGGTAGTTGGCTGTCCCGACACTGGGCACTGGAGTATGCAATTCAGTTTCATCGGCTCATGCCAGCGCTGGCTCGGCTCGGCATGCCCATACCGCTCGGCGGAACAAGCAATCATTTCCGC
>Ga0208299_1002307_pt1 | contig 13033 bp, 29 predicted proteins | sample 15_taG_FD_184089 | JGI IMG/M metagenome (GOLD analysis project Ga0208299, IMG submission 184089) | Marine viral communities from the Subarctic Pacific Ocean - 15_ETSP_OMZ_AT15312 metaG (SPAdes) (version 2) | ecosystem: Environmental > Aquatic > Marine > Oceanic | place: Pacific Ocean | collected...
CCTCAAAATCTTTAGTGGGGTCTACTCCTTCGGGGGTTCCCAACCAATTTAGAAGTGATAAAATAAAATTTAATTTGGCTATGATTTTTTGTATTAATGTGACTAAACCTGTTAGACTACTTTGGAGTTGTCCTAATATATCTTTTATTTTAGATATGGATTTAGGTATAACATCTAAAGAATCACTTACTTTTTCTACGGTTTGCTTGGATTTATCTAAAATATCCGATAGCTGAGTAAGGATACTCATAGGTACTCCTACTCCTGGTGGAGCACTGGTGGGTGTGGGGAGATTCTTAATAAGAGTAATTAGAGTATCTAAGGTAGTTACTAAACTATCTGCTACTCCCATAGAAGTTTCTATAGTATTAAGAGGAGTATTGAGAGTTTCTAATTTGGTTGTGATATTATTTACTTGAGTGCTGGCTGAATTTAGAGTTTGGATTAAACTATTTATAATATTTACGACTTCTGTTGTGTCAGTATTTTGTATTTCCTCCATTAGTACTTTTTGGGATTTCTCCAAAAGCATATTTTTTGCCTTGTCTAAATTTTCCTCTATCAAAGCGGAATCAGAAGACATTTTAACAAATAATTTATTTACAATAAGTCCTAATTTTTCCATTATAAAGATTTGCTAGTAGTGGATTTGTAATTTTCTATTTTATTAAGCATTCTTTGTGCTCTTGACCGAAGAGAAGGAGCTAATATACCTAATACAGGATGAGGAACTCCAGGGGAAGGGGTTCCTACGGGGGTTGAAATCATGGCCTCTCCAAGTAATGTTATTTGAATTAGTAGTTGTTGGAAGTCGTCCAGGAATGAGTCCCCTAATATAACAGATTCTTTAGCATTTTTACCACCCAACAATATATTTTCAGAGTTTATAATAGTATCAGTAGTATCAATATTTACACTATTTACTGAGTTTAAATTTATTGAGTTTTTCCCACTTAATAATATATCATCATCTTTGGAATTGAATACTAAACGCCCAGAATTTAGGATTACCTGATCTCCACTATATTCTTTGGGATTAGCAGGTGGGTTAGTGTAGGATGAGTAGTTAGTACTGGAGGCATTTAGAGGAATTATTTGTTGAGATGTTAAATAAATACTAGATTTGTCCTTATTTATGTCTTCTAATTGTGGGACCCATGCTTCCGTATCTTCTTCATGTTGTCCATTTCTTAGTATAGTTATTGGATCTCCATTTGAGCCTGTTACTGACCAATTATTTGGAATATTACTATTAACTACTGTTGAGCCAAATCTTAAACTTTGACCCCATCTACCTTCATATATTGTATCCCCTTCAAAGGGCAGTAAATTTCGAATATCTAACTTTTCATGGAAGGTATTACCTAAATCTATTTCCGTACTACTATCTTGTACTTTTCTTACAGCTCCAGCTTGTGTTTGCTCATAATCACGGGTTTGTGAGCTATCATCTACACCATCTATTATATTTGGTATAGCATTATGATGGACACTATTCCATAAATTTAAGGGTTGGAAGTAAAAATACGACATACTTGATGAATTCCCCTCTAATTGGTTATTAGGGAAAGCAAAAAGATATACTATCTCATTCTTAAGTGGATAATTTTTAACATTTGGGAAAAGAGGTCTAGCAAAGGCATTGTCATCAATTTTAAGATTTTTATATACCTCTATAGGTGAGAAGAATATAGTTCCTATTCCCCCCCACTCACCATAATTTTTAAAAATTTCTGGATATGTTTGGTCGTCTAAAATTATATCAACAATCCTCCCTACAAATAACCCTTGTGGAAGGGATTTGGTTGTATCTTTTTTTACTAAAGATGTTAATCCAACTGGTAATCTCATTATTCTTCGTTGTTAGCAAGTTTTTCTATTTCATCTAAGAGTTGTGCTTTTTCTTCATCACTAATACCAAAACCACCATCTCCTGTTGATTTGCTATCATTTTGCACTAATCTTTGAATAATACCAGCTAATTTTACTAACTGGTCATCATTTTTTATCCCCATATCTAAATAATCTTTAATTAAGGGAACTAATAAAGTAGCATCACCTATGTCTTGCATTAGGGGTTTTAATTCTCCAATTAAAGACATTATTTGACTTTTAGTGTTAGATTGATTTTTATAAATCTCTTCTAGCAAGTCAGAATATTTTTTCTTTTTGAAAATTAATGTATCTAAAGATTTCATATTTTATTATAAATATGGAGAACTAAGGGAACTTGGAATATCCGTGGTCAAGGTAAAATAAGTAATGTTCTTTATAAATGACATATAATTTTTTAGCTATCTTAGTTATTTTGGGGGTTTTTACATCCACCATCTCACGAATATAAATGTATAATGCTTTTTTATTAAATATCTCTAAATTCTCCCTCTTCCTAAATATCTCTAATATTGAGTCAGCTATTTGGGAATCATATTCTTTTGGGAATATAACGTATATATTTTCAGTAACATAATTAATATATTCATCTACAAACAATGATAATTTATCCTCATATTTGTAGTCTTTAAGTGAAGGATTATTGTACTCAAATATCTCATCTTAAACAATGATAATTTATCCTCATATTTGTAGTCTTTAAGTGTAGGATTATTGTACTCAAATATCTCATCTTCTTTAGATACATTACTTATACCTTCCCCCATTCTACTAGATTCTATAAAATTAGGGCTATATATATCTAAATTTGAATATTTAATTAAATCATCAACTAGATAATTATTTATTTTTTTATTATAATTCTCATTGTTATATATGATTAAATAATTTTTAACAATAGTCCCAAAATATGAGTATGCCTTTGGGGGTGTTATTTTCTTTAATCTGTCTCTACAATCGGTTGATACTCCTAAGGTATTAATATAATTATCAATGTCTTTTTGAACTACAATATCTGCATTATTCATATATTTATCAAACTCAATATCAAATCCTTCAGTATATTCTTTATTAACAATTTTATCCATCCTGGTTTGGATGTTATTTACATGAGAATAATGATGGATTTTGTTTAATAGAAATATTATTATCTCATGTTGCAAATCTTCTAAATTATCTACCTCAGTATTATAAAATTTAAAAGTGTGGATTATATTCTGAGTTAATTTGAAGAAAGGATAATGTATATTCTCTTCATATATTTTATTTCTCTTAGCTATATTTTTAGTATTATTGTATTTAATAATAGCGAGTTCTGTGTCACGTGTAAAATAATTTTTCTTTTTCTTAGCCATGTTTTTCTCTAGGTTAATTTCTTTATTGTAAAATTACTTAAATGGGATTGAATCTCTTTAACGGTTTTAAAGAAAAAACCAACCTCATCATCACTTGAAAACATTTCTTTGTCATCTAAGTCTGTAATTCTTTTTTCTGATACTTCTATTACCTGAGATATTTTGTCTATATAAGTTAGATATCCTTCTAGGATTTGTTCAAATTTTCCGTATTTACGATTTAAGTTAATTAAGATATATAGTTCTACTAAAGTAGTAACTCCTAATCCTATTATAATATACCAATACCATTCCATAGTTTTAAATATTATTTATTATATCTTGTAATTTATTACTTCCTGTTGATTTCAATGCTTTATCTCTCGTTGCCAAATGAAAATTTTTAGGAGTAGATTTTGATTTAACTTCGGGGGTTGTTGAATTAAATTTAGGTAGCCATTCTTTCTCAAACTCAATACGAGCAGCCATCAAATCTGCCTGATGTAATATATAGGGTAAAGATGTTCGTGGTTTTTGCTCGGGCATAAAAGTTTTTAAATATTTGGTATTAGCGTCATCATACAAACCATCATGTGTCTGAATTGCTAACATTTCATTAAATGTGTAAATAATACCATGAGATTGGAGCATAAATAAACCTCTATCGGGAACAGAGGCAAATTCTAGGTTTTTATTAAACATATAATCTTCACCTAATTTATCTTTTCTCCATTTATCCGTTTGGGGTATGTAACTTTCATATTCGGCACTACCTATTTTACCTAAATCATGGTTTATTGCTGAAAATATTAATTCTTCAGTTGTAAATGTATCCATATCGGCTCCAAATTCAGCCCAAACATCATACATTTTAAGAGCTGCGGATACTACTCTATTGATGTGGTCAACATAACCACCAGGAAAGGCGTTATGATATTCTTTTTTATGTGCGGCGGGCATTAATACTACTCTGTCCTCATATTTTTTATAGAAGTCGAGTAGTTTTTGTTTACGTTCACCGCTAATGTATTTCTCGATGTTGGAGTTGAATTGGTTCCAATTCTTTTGTATTTCTTCTGCTGTAAATTCCATTTATATATATTTTAGTATGGAATATACAATAGATTTCTGCGGAATCCCCGCTGGATTATTCTTTTTTTAGTATGGAATTACCTCATTGGGGGTTATTGGTTCTCTTTCTATGTAGGTTTTTAAATCATTTAGTCTTTCCTCTGATGATTCTAATTCTGCTAGAAATATTTCTCTTGTTGTGGTTGGTGAGTTGAGAAAATATTTCATCTTAGTGATGGAATTTTCTATTTGCTCAATTCTCTTCATTGTTAAGTTTCTATTCTTCATTTTAATAACTATTTATGGTAAATTAATAATGGTTGAAGTTATAACCTTTTTCTTACCTATCCAAGTAATTTTTTAAAATCTTATAAATTAACGCACATTTTTCATATTCTTCTGATTCTATGTAGTAATCTATACTATCTTGTAGTCTATCCTCTAACTCAGGTCGGTTGGAGTCTTTTAGATTTTGGATATGTTCTTTATCGTGAATATTTATTCTCTTAATATAACTAAAGGCTCTATCGAATGTTAGACTCTTCCAAGCATCCATTATCTCATCAGTCATTAATTCGGGTTTTTCATTATCCGACATAAATTCTATCTCAATATCCTCATGCCCTAATGCTTTAAGTAAATTATTTCCATATAAAGAGTAATTGTCTATTATTTTACAATACATCCCAATCCAATAAGCAGGGACGTTGGTGAAATCTACATATACTTCTTTGGAGTTTTCAAAATCTTTATCAAATAATCCAAATATTTTTTCTAAGTTAATCATCACATTAAATATTCATTTTTATGGCGGAAATCATGCGTATTATGCATTATTTTTATACATCCACCCACTTATATTAACTAGTAACCATACTAAATAATCCCGTGGATTTTACATAATAATCTCCCGAACCCACAGTAGAGTCAGCTTTATATTGAAATGAACCCGCCCCACCACTTATGGACAAAGACCAATGTGTAGAACTAGTTACTAATGAATCGATATTGGCCCCTCCCGTAAAATTTCTAAAATCCCCCTCTAAATCAGCAGTAGATGAAAGATTACTATTAGCTGTTGAATTTCCTTCTATTGTAAAATAAGCTACATGGTAATTATTATCTATAGAACTAGTTGGGTTGGTGTATGTAAATGTCTTCCAACTAGTAGATAGTGCTTCTTTCCCAGTAATTCCACTTCCATTCATCTCAGTATTTGTATAGGATGCCATATTCTTTTATTATAAATATTTAAACTTAAAAAAAATGTGCCCCCTCTTAAAGGAGACACATTAAATACAAAGGCACTAATCAATCTTTAACTCACATATTCCATTGCTTTTTCAAATAATTGGGAATTAATGGTTTGATCTTGGGTAAAATTCTTAACCTCTCTAGCTTTTCTAATTTTATTGTTAGAGCGGTATGTAAAATTACCATTAATAATTTTTTCTTGTATAACATTAAAAACATGCCACAATGACTGAGCTATATCTTCGGGTCTTGTTGGTTCAAGAATTTCTTCCCAATTGAATTCCAACTCTTTAGCTTTTTCTTCACCAAATCTAATATCCATGGCTTCTTTAGCTAAACTTAAAGCCTCCTTTTGACCTAACTCTGTGCTTTCCATTCTATTCATGCTCTCAACAGTCAATGGTAATTCTTCAACCATCATTTTAATTTGGGTTTGTAATTCTTCAAAATCATATCCCATATGACGAATTTTTACACTACCAAAATCAACAGTTGAAATAACTAACCCATTCTCACAAATCATTCTAAATAATCCTGAATTGAAAGTAAATGAATTTTTACCATCATGTGAATTAGTTACTAATATTTGGGGATGAACATCATCACCATTTTGACCTGTAATACTTAACTCTGGATTTCTAAAAACAACCAAATGTTTTTGAAAACCCATTGTACTTGACTTGCGAGCTTTAACTTCTTTAGCATCACATACACTCCAACCTAATACTTTCATGTCATCTATAACATGCTCTGTAGGAATGTGTGTGTAGTGTTTAGAAACTCCTGGGGAACTTTCAGTATTGAAAACTGAAGGAGCTAATTCTCTAATCTCTTCTTTACTTAATACTTTTGTGGAATTAAAATCTAACATAACTTTATTTTTATTTATTATTAATTATTTATTAATACCCCATAAATATACGAAGGCTCCCTCAGGGAGCCAAGTCTCCTGCGCATTACTTTTAATTACTTTCATCTACTTCTGGGGTCGTACTCATAGCTTCCAAAACCCCATTGGGGAACATTAGTTGGAAATGCTCTCTACCAACAGCACGATATACTTTAAGTAATTGATGATTTTGTTTTCTTCTGTTTATGTAATCTTCAAATTTTTCATTTTCACCTCTACCATTACTTAAATCAATTCCTACAAATACTGATTGTTCTTGTACCATAATTTATTATTTTTAAAATTTTAAATTTTTTAACATTAATTGAATTTCACCATTAATTTCATCTTCAAGTCTAACGGCTTCAAAGTGAGTTTCATATTCCTCATCTGTAAATCCCGCACCTAATTTAATACTCTCCCAAAAGGAAACATAAAAATCATTACGCATTAATGATCCTTCAAATTTTCCTATGGAAAATGTAAAATAACTACCAGCGTCATTATCAAAATCAACGGCGTTATATTTATTTTCTAATAATTCAATTACTTTTTGTGTTTTGATTTTTTTAATTTCAGTCTTTGTCATAACCTTTATTTTTATGTTTTATTAATTATTTATTAATACCCCATAAATATACGAAGGCTCCCTCAGGGAGCCAAATTTTTTACGCATTGTCTTTATCCTCTATTTCTTCTGCCTCATTAATTTCAAGACAAAAGTAATAAAAAGGTTCTTTCTTAAATACCTTATCGGATTGTAAGTGTTCTTTCCAACGTTCTACATTGGGTTCGTTAGATATTTTAACTTTACGCTGAACTGAGTATAGTTCATCTTTTACTTCAATGATTTCTCTAATTATCATCTCTATTTCCTAATATTTTAACTTGTAACATATAACCAAAGCTAGATAAAATAAAAAATACTCCAAGTATTCTAATTATAATGTCTCCAATTACTTCTGGGTAAAATAGGAATGTAAACCCACCAATTAAATTTGCTAGACTTGCTAACTTTAAAAATATTGTATTTTTCATAACATTTTTTAATTAAAGGAATAATATACGACCCCCCTTTCGGGGGGCCACATATTTCTTTTAAGCACTTAACCAATAAGCTACTACAAACCCCACAGCTATTACTCCAGCCATAATATAGGGTAAATACTTTTTGATAAATTGTGTTAATTTTTTCATAATAATTGTTTTTAGTTTAAAATTAATTACTTTATTAAATATAATAAAATGATTAAGAGTCCACTTAATACACTCCCCATTATTATAAAGGGGATACATTTTTTTAATGTCTCTTTTATCATGTTGTTTTAGTATCATTCTTTAAGACTATTTCCCCCAATAATTACCCTTGAAAGAGGTAATAATATAAAGGAACCAATTAAAGATGTTATAATGGTATATAATTTATATTTTTGGTTTGAGTTCATAGTCGTAAAATTTAATTTACTACTTATTCTCTACTTCTTCTCCCAAATCATATTCTGGGGCTGGTGGTGTTTTTACTTTCCAAATGTCTGTTATAGAATCTAACCCAAGTAGACCCGCACATATTCCCATACCTCCAATAATGATGGTTTCGTTTAGATTATAAAATCCAAACCCATCAACACCAGCTAATATAAAAAAGTAAATCATTCCAATAGAGCCAAATATTCTCTTTGAACTTACATCACCACGTGAATCTTGGTAAAATTTCTTATTTTCCATTGCGTTATATGTATTGTTTTATACTAATCCATTAACCATAGTGACTACCGCTGTAGTAAATAAAGCCACCATGAAACTCACAATACCCCCAATTACAGCTCCTTTGGTAGCTGCTATACTTTCTAAATCTTTTGATAATTTAATTACAGAGTTTTCAATTTCATTAATCCCGTCATTAAATTCTTCTTTCATGTCCGTGATTTTTTCAATTATACTTTCTCTGTCCTTATATCTTTCTTCTTTTAACCCTTGTAGACTTTTATCATGTCTTTTTAATTCAATTAAAACATGTTTACTCCACTCATTCCACCCATTTTTATCAAAATCATATGATTCATCATTTCTCATATTCGTAATATTATATCTTAAAATTAAAATCAGGATATAACCTATCCTTATTAGGGATTTATAATAAATATTAAGTAAGATAATAAAAATACCCTCTCTTTCCAAAAATATTCTGGGGTTTTATTAAATATGGAGGTCTCAATGGAGTGTTGATATATGGTTTTAATCTCTATACCATTCTCTTATAGTCTTGTCAGAAAGGGGAAAGGTATTACACATTAATTTACCATTAGTGTGCTTTTTCGCGTCCGAGTATCTGGTATGTACCCTATCATCTGATGTAGTATAAAAAGATATTTTATTTTTTGGCATTCCCTTTAATATTTCTTGGGCTTTTCTATTATTCATTACTAGTGTATTTTATATATCTCCAAGAATTTCACAAGCATGGTAGCATCTTCCACAACTTTTGATGAATTACAATAAAATCCCGTAGTAACATCGAAAATTATGGTGTTTTCACCACTAGGTAGGTGATTTTTTAATTTTCTTACAACTACTCCATTAATTTTATATTTAATATAATAAGGAGATAATTCAACTTCATACAAATAATATTCATCCGTAGGTTTAAATTTCTTCTTCTTCCTCCCATTATGGAGTGTTGATTTCTTACCTCTTTCACCATTATAATCATATCCCCAATGGTGAGTAACTGCTACTTCATTCTTCCAACTACCACAATGTTCTAATATATCCATTTCGGGCATACCATTAGTACCAAATAACCAAAAAGCTGACCAAGCTCCATCAACTTTAGGTAATTTTATTAGAGCTCTAATAGTACCATACTTAATTTTGAAATTAGACTCCATCCACGCATCTTTTTTACCATCTCCTGCAGGCTGTGTTAATTTTATTAAACCATCTTCAATTTTAATATTATCAGGTGAAGATAATGTACTATCCCAGGGACGTGAAGGTCTAAACATAGGATCTTCCCCTTCAGGGTCGAAGTTTTTAGTATATCCTGCTTTCCAATTCATATTACCTAATGTAATATTTGAAGCATCTATTTTAGTATAATCACCATATGGAATGAGTTTAATGGCTTCTTCCCAAGTAGGCATTTTTTTAAATTTGAAAGCCCATTTTTCCCATATATTTCTTATTCTTCCCATAATATTATGTTTATTTTAATCTAATATATGCTTTAATTTCATTTCCTTAATTATAGAAGCAATACTGGAGCCAATTACCCAAACAACAGCCATTTTCCAACAAATAAGAGCAATTCCAATAGTAATTGAGATATTTTTAATAAATTGAAAACAATGCTCACCATCTGTAAATGCTACAAATACTGTACTAGAGTAAGGGAATCTTTCTTTATATTTTGGGGTAATTCCAAAATGGTACCATTTATTTTTATCATATGCAATAGTATACCCCATAGTTGATGTTAAAGCCCACTTATTCTTCCACGAACTCGTGGTATTTAACCAATTTAGTTTAAATATCCACCATTCTTTTTGGAATTTGTTACGCATTGAAGCATCTTGTAATTCATCAAACATTCTGTATACAAATCCAAGTATACCTAGTGATATTAGTAGGGGAATATTAAGGGGTAGAATTAAGTTTAGGATGTCCATATTTTATATATTTAAAAAGTTATCTACTTCTTTTATACTAACTACAAATTTTCTCCCATCAATGTAAATGGGGATTATTTGTTCTCCTTCTTTTAAAGTTTTTATTATAGGAAATATATTAGTTTTCTTTTTCCCATTAATAACATCAACACCCCCAATACCCTTCCAATTTTTGAGAGTAATATATATTTTTTTTGTTATTTCTCCTATATTATCTTTTACTTCCATATTACCAATTTAATTATTATATCTTTTTTTCTCATTAAGACCAATTGAAGTAACTAATAGTAAGTATATAATAATAAATATGGTAATACTACCTCCCATAATTACATTAAGAAATAATCCAAGGGCACACAACATAATAACTAATAAGCTAGGGTATTTAGATATATAAAATATCATTTTTTTAATATTATCCATTTGTACTAATTTTTAATTAACATTTTGTTGAGGGTAAAGGAATCGAACCTTTATCTTGAATGGTTTTTTTATATTTGAATCACCAGTTAGGGCCCATGATTAATTCAATTAAAATACTAGCACTATTGCTTTAGATTGTATTTTAGATTGTATTTTATCCCCTATTCCTATGTTAGCCATTTACACTAACCCTCATATTTTAATCCTCTGTAGTGAGATTATGAATCATCATTTACATAATCCCCAACTATTACAATGTCTGTGTATTTTATTCTATATTGAGTTCTGTTATTCAATATATCATAATTACACAAAGTAAATGTAGTAGGACCATACTTAAGAATACTCATTCCATCATAATCATGATGAACAAACGTCCCATCTTTAATCATAAGATATTCTTTAGGGCAATAACCCCACTCACCATTTGAAGTTGATTTTTGGTAAGAAAATTTACCTTGAATATTAAATAAAACATTACCACCCTGTAATCTTTCTTTAATTTCTTTAATTTCAGTCTTTGTCATAACCTTTTTATTTATTTATTATTTATTAATATCCCATAAATATACGAAAGGAGACTCGGGTATCCAAGTCTCCTCCACATTACTTTTAATTTTCTTTGAAATTATTTCAATAGGGTTTTTAATTTTTCTAAATATAAACAAGCATCCATTAACTCTTGTTGTAGTTCATCCAACCATTGTAACTTACCCCAATCATCACGATCTAAGGTTGTTCCATAAGTTTCTTGTCCCACTCTAGAGCGTTCTTTATATTTTTCAATAACTGACTCAACTATGGAGTCTTTCTTTACTAACATATTTTTTCTTTCCATATGTTATGCATCTAGGATATCACTCACAGGAGATAAGTCTTCATCTGTCCAAAAGTCTTTATCAATCATTATTTCGAGATGTTCTTTATTTCTAGATACTGTATCATCCCACTCATCACTATCCATTTCTTCTGGTTTTCCACCATTGATTAAATTTACGGAATCCATCATAGCACTATAATGCTGTTGTATTTCCTCTGTTGTTAATGTTTCTTCTTCCATGTTTTTTAAAATTATTTAGTTGTTTTATTATAAATACCACATCTATACACTCCATGTAGTACTAATATTTTCCCCTTCGGTTTCAACATAAGGTTTATTATCTAAAACAACACTATCTAATTGTTCTTTTAAATAATCCCATTGTAGGGGTGTAAGGTTATAATGGTGAACACCTTTAGAATAACCTCTAAGCCATATTACAAATTCTCTTTCACTCATAATTCTTATATTTTTATTTTATATATTATGTAAATATACGAACAATTTTTTACTCCTCCAAGTCTTAGTTGACCTACCTGGATTCGAACCAAGACCAACAGAATCAAAATCTATCGTGCTACCTTTACACCATAGGTCATTTCTCTTAATTATAAAATCTTCTTACACTCAAATTCCTTTGATTTTTTATTTCTTGGTGACACTCCAAAAAATGCTTGTCCAAATTTAATATCTGCTGTAAATCTATAGCAATTTCTCTTTTCTGGACATTTAATATCCCTACACATTGTTATTTCTGCCATTTGTATTTATTTATTATGTTAAAAATTCCCTTTCTTCTATTTGAATTAACATATCATCAACTGAGATTTTAAAGTCTCCCCAATGTTGAGAGGCTCCAAATACAACTACTTCACCTTCTTCTATACTGGCTATAAAGGGGTTAAATTCCATCAATGATGGGTTTCTCCACTCTACCCAATTATAAAAGACTTTCTCAATTTCCTCACTCCTCTTTTCATCCAATTTTTTATATATAGTCCAATCCATGTTATTTTATATTTAGGTAATACATCACTTTTATTTAGTCTTAATCTCCCATAATGTTTCCACATTCCAAACCAAATATAATTATCATCTTCAACCCAACTAACACGAGGGTTAAACTTTAATATTCTAGGTGGTTTTTTCTTTTTCGTTTTCTCCTTAAAATATTTTTTTATATGGTCTAGAGATGTCATTCTATAAATATTATCATTATCAACAGGCTCCACCTTTCTATTTAGAAGCTCATATAATTTTTCATTTATAGGTGTATAATATGGTCCATCATTTCTCCTACTCTGTTCTTTTGTGAGATATGATATCAATAAATCTTGATAAACATCAACTTTCAATCCTTCTTGCATTTCCCCACATTCTCTTTTTCTAATTGACATCTCTCTCCAATTTTTTAATTATTTCCATATCTATCTCGTAATTTCCGGTTAGTTCTGGGAATTCTAGTTGAAATATACCCTCTTCAAACATTTGGTAGTAAATTACTTCATCCTTTATGTCATTGTATGTAAATAACTTATTATTCCCACCAAATATATCCTCAAAATACTCAAAAAAATCCTCCGTCATTTACAAATTATTTTTTCTATTTAATTCGGCTCCTGCTAGAAAAGCAAATAACAATCTATCATCTGTAGTAGAATAATTATTTTCCTTAGCCCAT
>Ga0208299_1002309_pt1 | contig 13024 bp, 16 predicted proteins | sample 15_taG_FD_184089 | JGI IMG/M metagenome (GOLD analysis project Ga0208299, IMG submission 184089) | Marine viral communities from the Subarctic Pacific Ocean - 15_ETSP_OMZ_AT15312 metaG (SPAdes) (version 2) | ecosystem: Environmental > Aquatic > Marine > Oceanic | place: Pacific Ocean | collected...
CTACTTGGTCTGCTGCTCCCGAAGCAAAGTATTGAGTTTCTAGAGGCCCATCCGATGAATAGATGCCAAATGGGTAACTAAATATAAATGCTGTACTTGCTAACGTTGATGATGGCAAAATGTTTGTCGGGGTCGAACTCGCCGGGGTTAGTGTTGGTTGAGCCATTTCTCTTATTCTCCTACACTATAAATAGTTTATTATAATAAAGAAAGACCCCCCAGTGAAAACTGGGGGGTCTTGTATAAAGCTTTGGCTACTATATTAAACTAGTTCTGAAAGTTCTTTTTCCAAGGCGATTAATTCTTGGCGGCAAGGTTCTGCTGCTCTTGGACCTTTGCTTGCAGCTTTACTATGCTCTGCTCGCTTAAGTTCAATTTTCTCTCTCAAAAGATCAGCTTTTGATTTTGGTTCTGGCTTTTCTACCTTTGGCTTTGGCATAGCTATTTTAGTAGCAACTGCTTTTTTTGGTTCAGCAGTTGCTATTTTTTTATCATTTGCCTTTGTTACTTTTTTTACTTTCTTTACTTTCTTTAACATTTTTATCTCCACTTGTTAATTTAAATTTTAAATTAGCTAAATGGGGTTGTGTGTCCATCGGAACCACTTGTTGCCAAGTTGCCTTCAACCGACCATACAGAAGTAAAGCCGCTCATTACACAAGCGGTGATAGTAACTGATGAACCCATATAGCCCTTTCCTTGACCGCCGGCGTCAGAGCCAGAAGCCAATGTGATGTTTGTGGTGCCGGCGCTTTTGAAGTATCCGGCGGCTGGGTTATCACCAGCAGTACCTGAGATTGGGGCAGCTAACACACCACCGTAAACTAAACTAGCATCAACACTAACAATTTTTACTGTCTTAGCATTTGTTGGATCAGCAACAGTTTGCACCGTGCAATTCCACCCATTGCCAGCAGATGCTAGTGTTGGTAGGTTAAGTTGAACATCGTCTGTCGTTGTCTCAACAACATAAACTTTTCCGCAATCGGCTGCTGTTGCGGTAACTGTGCCGACTAACTCTTCAGGGACTACCCTGTTTGACATTGAAAAACCATTCTTAGCCATGATTTGTATTCTCCTTGTTTAATATACGCCCTTTGGCTTTATACATTAATAAATAGTCTCTCCAATAAGAAGATTCCCCGCTAGATTAAAAACCTAGCGGGGAACCTAATTTAACTACGCTTTGTTAGTTGTTATCAACCAATGAGGTCTTCAACAATTACAACGCCGTACATGTCAGGACGAACCATCTTTTTGGCGTAGCGAGTCATCACGCCCTTACGGGGCACGAAGTCCTCGACACCAAAGATGGTGGGAGTAACCTGTAGCGGGACGTATGGAGCGTATACATAGCCAGTCTCAAGGAAGCTGTTACCACGACGACCAACCAAGACGACATTGCGTCTGAAGTAAGGATCGACGTAAACATCAAACTTCTTGCTCAACGAGCCAGTCTTGACGGCACCAATGGTACCACCCTTCAACTCATCAACGTTGAGAGCCGCACGGAAACCAGCAGTAAACTCAAGCAGGCTAGCAACTTCTGGCGAGCAAACAACAAAGTTAGCACCGCCGCGAAGCGTCTTTCTGTGGATTTGAGCGCTGATGTCATTGATAGTCTCAGCAAGAGTCTCATACCACTCAGAAACGGTGCCCGTGAAGTCAGGAGCAGCCGTAGTAGCACCAACCTGTGTGCCGTTGTCACGGTTAACGAATTTACCGGGACGACGGCTCCAGTACTTGGTACCAGCCTTGGCACCCGTAACGAGATCGTTCAAGATTTCTTGATCGATCTCTAGAGCAACCTGCTCAGAAAGAATGCTCGTCAACTCAACTTCAGCGTCGAGGTTGTGATAAGCGTTGAGATCCTGAGCTAACTCGGGGGTCCACTTAGCTTTGAGCTTCTTGGTGTTTGCCGTAACAGCAACAGAGTCAACCTTGATGTCGATCTCAGCGATAGCTGGGTTCTGGCCGGCACCAGTGGGGGTGAAGGTTGTACCATCACCCGCACCTTCCTCATAGAGCGCTAACGTCAACGCGCCGTTGGCTGCAGCGTTGGCTGAAGTATCAGTGCGGATGTAAGTACCACTAGCATTAGTGGACAACTCAGCCGAGGCGCCGGCTTGGTATACAACGAAGGAAATAATATCCGCGTCACTAGCTTGCGTCAAACGACGAACGATATAATCATTAAAGGTGCCACCGGTGCTGGAAACATTGATGGCGATGAGATCATCTACGTTCAAACCACCCATAGTGCTGGTGTAAGCCGTCTCGCACTGGACTTCGATAACCGTATAAGTTGGATTGTCTTCCAAATTCCGGAGTAGATCCGGATCCCACTGAAGACGCTTTTTATGCGCTTCGGTTAAAGCGGCAAAGTTTGTCGCGGTGACGATGGTGTCGCCAGCCGCCACCGTGTCTTCCCATGAGCCAGTGGCAGATGAGTAACCATTGTTGAGGGCGTATGGACCACGTTCGGCACCGGTGCCAGTCAAATCAACGCCGCCAGTAATCTGCGAACCAACTACGCCGCCGCCATATAATGACGTATTGGCTTGGAAAGCATTTTCGGCTGCTGCGGCGCCGGGGAACATATTGTCGGTATATTCAAAGTCCAAGAAGAAGATCAGGCCCGAGGGCAAGCTCATCGGCTGGACGGAAACGAGTTCGTTAGCAATTAAGCCACCGAAAACGCGTCGAACGATTGGGAATGCGACGGCTGCGAAGCCCTCAACATCACCAGCGCTCATTGACGAAGCTTCACGGAGAAGCTCCTTTGCTTGGTTTTCCAAGAGACGGGCCATGCCGTTCTTGGTACGATCGTTATCGAGACCCTCTAAAAGACCAGTCTTCTCCCACTTGTTGAGAAGAGCAGTACCTTCAGCACGGAGGTCGCGATTTACGATGTCTTTTGTTAAACTTTCTACGATAGTTGACATTGTTTAATCCTCCTATAAATGTTAAATGTCTATTCCTGCTAGCCGCTTCATGCGGTTAGTAAAATCGTCAGAGGTTGTATCCTCTGTTCTAGCTGCTTTAATAAGCAAAGGCGAAGGGCGACGAGATACTGCTTCACTCAGTGATTCTGGCCTTCTCTTGGAAGTGCTCTCCACTGCGTTTACGAGAGTTTCGTACATAATCTTCGCGTTATCTACACTAGCCGCTTCTTGGATAGATTCGACAATCTTATTTTTCTGTCGAACATTTAACTTATCATCAGATAGCACTTGGTTTGTGTAAACCAATTTGGCATTCATTAGTTGAGATTCATCAAACGCCATGCGGAGTTTTTTGAATTTATCTAATAATGAATTGTAACCATCTTTTAACTCTTCGGCCTTTTTGGACGCTGAGTCAAAATTCTTTTCATACTTAGCATTTTCTTTAATTAATTTATTTTTATGTCTGCTAAGTGATTCGTTCTTTTTCTTTAATTCTTCGGCCTCTTGTTTAAGGGCGGCCACGAGTAAATTAAATTCGTCTTGTTCGGTATCACTGCCAAATGGATTTCCCTCTTTTACAGATTTCCACGCAATTGTAATGGCCTCTTCTAAGGAGCTTTCCAACCTTTCATTTAATTCTATTTCTGCCAAATAGGCTTCATGCGTTAAATCGGGGTGGGCCTCATCACACGTTTGACCTTCATGAGCATCAGAGCCTTTGTCATCTTTGTCATCCGGGTTTATTAACTTGGCCTCTTCCATAGGCTCACCGGCCATTTCAGCTAATAAAGAATCATCTAATTCAATTGATTCTGCTAAATTACGAGCAGTTGGACCGCTGTCAGGGTTTAATTCGTATTCTGATAAGGCGTCTAAATTAATCTCAACAACCTCATCTTCTTTTGGATACTTTGTTTTTCCAATCGTTAGGTCATCAAAAGCGGCGTACTCTAGTTGCGTGGGAACTTTATCTTCATCGGTTTTGGAACCTTCAAAATCCACAGATGGTTTTGCCTCTTCGCCACCAAGGCCGAGGTCCATGCCGCCGCCACCATCTAGACCGCCACCAAGACCCAAGTCTTGTTCAATTAAGTTTTCCATTTCTTCTTTTAATTCGCGTGAATATTTCTCAAGAATCGCAGACTCGGCATTGCGAGATGCGACTCTCTTTAGCTCTTCAGCTTCGACAATTGCTTGCTCTAACATCGATGACATGTGGTAGCTCCTACACTTATGCTATAGTAAATAGTAATTAAAAGTTTAAAATGACTTATACAGCCGACAGAGCTTTTGAAAGTCGCGATGCCTCACTATTTGTAAGAAATCTTTTTATAATTATAAAGTCGGAAACGCTGCCTCTGAGTCTGCCATTGGCATTTACAGTGTTATTTGATGTATTTAATTGTTCGCCACCAATAATTCCAAGTTGGTTTTCCACAAGATGCCCTGGATCAACATCATCATTGGTAAGAGCACCTGCCAAGTCTGCGCCGCCTTTATAGATTTTTAAAATGTGGGTGCGGCCGATGCCCTGATTAAAGAGTGTTTACCGGCGGCGCGGTGGACAATGTTTTGTTTGCCGGCAGACGTGGAACTAAGTGACTTCGCTGTTTTAGCGCCGAAACCACTTCTCATTTAACCGATACCGCCATTATAAATTGAGTCAGAACCAGACCAGTTATTAGATAGATTTTCTACTTCAATCATGGTCATCCCAGCAATAACAGAAGCGGTCGAGGCTGCTGAATCGCCTGAGAGGAAGATACTCTTAACTCTAAACTCGCCAGTATAAGACTCACCATTATCTAAAATAAAGTAATGATTGTTTGTTGAAACACCCAATTCACTAAATCCAACTCTTAATTTAGCTGACGATCCACTATGTTCGTTAACAACGGTAACAAATTTAGTAATAGTTGGAAACTCAATCTCCGTCACAGAAGAATTGCTAACTACAATACTAGCGCTGGCATAGGGAATGCCACTTAATTGATACTGTCCTACAGCATTTAATCCGGGTTTTGCAAATTGAAATTCAGCCATTTTTTAATCCTTACTTGTTTGTCTCTTGAGCCATTTTCTTAATTAGTTTTAAGCGGCGCTTTTTTTCTTTTCTTCTTTTGTCAGAAGGCTTTTCATAATAGCGGCGGTCTCGCACCTCTTTTATTATTCCAGCTTTTTTCACAGCCCTATTAAATCTTTTAATAAGAACTTCTGGGGGGATGTTACCTTTGTTGGTTACTTGAACATGTACTGGCTTACCCATCTGATAACCTCTTATTAATAGCGCCCCATTTGCCAAAACCGGGAATGTTTGAAATATTTAAGCCCGGGTCTTCGGGTTCCACATTCGACATCGGATCGGCGTTTGGCTTCCCAGAGGCTTGAACCTCTGATAATGCAGAGGTGCCTTCAAAAGGATCAAAGTTACCAAGCTTTTCAGCAATAGCTTTTCGCATCTTCTTTCTGGTTTCGTTTAGTTGTTTGCTTTCTTTTTTTGGTTCTTTAACAAATTTTGTAAAAGGCTTCTCCTCTTTAACAATTTGTTTTTCTGGTGTTCCCTGCGCTTCTCTAATAATAGAAGAAAGAACGCCCTCCTCAAAGATGATTTCTTTGATGCATTCTTTTATTAGTGGTTTTAAAACCTTTTTTAGTTTATTATTTTTCATAGCTCAATATATCGTTAAGTATTCTATTAATTTTATCTGCCTTTGTAAAGATGTTTGGCTCTTTTCCCTCACGAAGCATGAAAGCTCCTGTAGTAGAAGGTTCAGAAACTAAATCAAAGCAAATCAATTGGAAGTCATCTTGTACTATGGTCTTGCTGCCTTCGTTGCGAGTAGACCCTAAGCCCCTTGAAGAAATTCCCAACTTTACTCCACCCTTTAAAAGCTCAATAGCTGTTTTACCAGCATGTGTTTCTAGAAGTCTAATTTTGCCTATGACATCATCGCCATCCATGTTGATCTCAGTGACAATGTGAGAAGTGTTTTTTAATTCCACTACCGAACTTTCCGGGTGGTCTAACTCTCCAACTGCTCGGCCCTCGCGAACCAATTTTTTATAGTTTTCGACTTCTCTTCTTAAAATGTCAAGGGGATAAACTCTACCGTTACCATTAGTTGCGCCGGCTCTTTGCATGACGCCGGCTAGATAAATTTCTTCGCCTTCGTCCATTCGCTTTTTTTCTTCTTCTGTGAGAAGATCACGGTTGGGCGTTAGCTCTATAAACTCTGTTAAAAGTAGTTTACTCATTAATTCTTCCCCGACGATGCCGAAACAATAGCATAGGCGTTCACGATCTCGGCGTCTGAAAGTCCCGCAAAAAAATCTCGTGCGGCATTAACGGCCGCTGGGTTGGCTCCTTGCTCATTCAGCTTTCGGACTTCTTGAAGAATGATTTTGGTGAGTTCGCCTTTTGTAAGTTTTACTTTGTTCATTTAAAAATCTCCTGCGGGCGCGACCCGCTTGATACACTTGCCTCTACAACAATTCGTTGGAGGCCGAAGCATCCAGTGATTAGCCGTGTAAATGTTAATTTGATTTGACATTTATTCCTTCGTCTCCCATCATCATACACAAAGCATAGCTTGTGCCAGAACTTAGCCAACCACATAAAAGCAAATTAACCATCGTAACTTCAAAAGTAAATAGTTCAGTCCAAGGCGAAATTGAACAAACTAAAACACCAGCCCAAAATCCGAGACACATGGGGCAGCGAAAGAAGTGATAATCCGGCCTTATCTTATTGAAAATTGAACCGTATGCTAGTAACTGGGTTAAGCCATAGCAAATTAAAATAAACCATAGCATCTTAAATCCTGTAAAGCAGTCCGTAGGGTTTTGAATAGTCCGAACCCGGAAGCGTTCCCTTTTCCGCTGATTGAGGGACCTTTCCATAAGGTGTTGTCTCATCAGCAGGGGGATCAACATACATGTCCTCAACATCATCTAAATAATCGTCAAGAGTCGTATAATCATGACCGTGCCTTTCTATGTATGTCTTAGTTAAAAGAAGAACCACCTGTAGCACGTCAACTTCATCGTTGACGGCATAGAATCCCTCTAAAGAGCGAAAAGTTGCGCCGCTCCTAATAGAACCCAAGGTTAATGCGCCCTTATCCTGTAAATAAGTAAGATAGTCATTTTGCATCGGGTAGGTATCACGATTCACATGTTGTTTTGGCATCGTGACAATTTTATTCTTAAAAGGTATTAAAATAATATTAAAAAATCGGTTATCGTAAATAATAATGTTATTATCTAACGTCTTTCTAGCATTTAATTTAACACTAAAAATAGGCCCCCTAATGTGTACCACTAAATCAGCAGGAGCTTCAGGGTCAATACCCGCAGCCTCTACTTCTTTTTCGCCAACTGAAATTTCAAGTGTCATTGCTGTTGAATCTCCCCAACCAAGTCTTGTGTTTTAAGAAGCAAGATTAAATCAGCTTTTTCATAATTTCTTTTATTTTTAAAGCCTTCTAAAAGATCTAAAACCTGTACTGCTTTACTCTTCATGTTTTCATCAGTCTTAAATTCTTCGGTAACAAGACTCTCTTTCAACTCTTCTTTTAGCCTTTGTAATTCTTCGTTTATAAACAGTCTAAGCTCTGTATCATCGGCATCGATGCTACCCATGTACTTTGAAATTAAAGTTTTTTGTTCTGTGAGGAGTGAGCCAAATGTTTTATTAAACTTCTTAATAAATGTTTTTATTACCACTTCATCTAAAGGCTCTTCGGCCTCAACGTCCTTTTCTTCGGTGGCGACCATTGATTGAACGATTTTCTTTTCTAAAAGAACCTTGTTTTTAACATTTACATCGTCCTCATGAAATATTTGATAAGCAGTCGCTAAATTTTTATAGTTTGAAACATAATTTTGAAATACAGAAGGGGCTAGTTCATGATTAATAGTATGAATGGCCTCAGTATGTTCGTCGCGAAGATCCTTATTGCCAAAAGTAGAATAAGCTCTGCGGACTTCATATAAAATCTTTTCTGCTGTTATGTAATCAACCTCTCTTGTTTCTAAAATCGCCTTATACAACTTTAGTTCCTTGTACATTAACTTGTTTTTATTAAAGACTTCTTTTATAACCCTTCTAACTTTTTTTCCATACTCTACGTCTTTATTGATTGTAGCCTTGGCAAACTCGCGAGTCAAAGCTTCAAAAACAAATGCCGGGTTTCTCTTTTTATTATGCTTAAACCTCATCTTTTTTCTCCAGTCCATCAACTATCTTATCTGCCCTTTCAGTTAATGATTCTAACTGTGCCTCTAAACTATTATAAATAGTTTGCTTTGCCTCAACCATACCACGAGTTAATTGTTTAATGTCTCTTGATGCTCCAGCGGTATGTAGGGCATTCGCTACTCGACCTTTCGTCCCATTTTTCTTTTTATCACGCCACGCAGGGACTGGACTGTACTTTTTATTGCCAGACTTACCAGCGCCGACGTACTGCACAGTATTATCACTATAAGTTATTTTAGTAGGCTTTTTATCGTCGCGTTTGCCGGCACCCGGCTCAACTAAAAGAGGTGTTTTTTCTTCGGGGCCGGTTGGGGCTTCTTCGGTTGGAGCTTCGGCACCTAGTTCACCACCAAGCTCTGCTTCTCCACCTAGCTCACCGCCAAGCTCACCGCCAAGCTCTCCTCCTGTTTCTGCGCCCAAATCGCCTGCTGTGCCGGGGGAATCAAATCCCGGCTCTTGTGTGGCGGCTTCAAGGGCTGTATCAATTTTCTTATCAAAGAACCTTTCTCTTTGATTACGCAGGAACTCTTCATTATCTAAGCCAAAGATGTTTTCAGCAATCCAGCGACGACTAAATAACGTATCTTGGGCCGCGCCGGCAACACTAAACTTTTGGTTAATGAATTCTAGCTCTTGCATTTGAGCAAGACGACTTGGATTACTAAGAGAAAGATCAAAAGAAATAATGTCCTCGCCTCTATAGCCTAAAGTATAAAGGTGAATAATACCAATTTTTTCTAGCTCGCCAATAACGGCTCTTTGAAGTCTTTGAATTGTTCGGGCAAAACGAATGTCTTTTTGGGCTAAGGTAGTTTTCTCTTCCTGCATTGTATCTTGCTGGGCCAAATAGGACTTTGGAATCTTAATAGCTGAGAATAGTTTGTCTCTTAGATAATTTACATCTTCAATTGCTGCTGCGTTTTGGCCGCCCGGGAGAGTTTCAATGGCCGTTGCAGAACCGGCACGAACTGGTAAATAATAATCCTCTTCCACTGACATTGGGTTATAACGAAGATCAATATTACCATTATCTTCATTAATCACTTGATGTCTTTTCATGTTGGTAATGACTTTTTGCATGTATTGTTCAATGTCTTCAGGCGAAATCCCCCCAACATCGATCTTAAAAACTCTTCTCTCTGGTGCCCTTACAATACGATAGGCCATCATCGCGTCTTCCATCAGAGTTAATTGTCTCCAAATACGACGAGCAGACTCTAAAACAGAAGTGCCGTAGGGGGCATACTTGTCATTTCCTAAAATACGAAAATGGGCCATTTGCCAATTCTCAAAAGTAAGACCACCCGAATTCCACTGGTATTGAATATAATTGGGATTGCCCTTGTCTTCGCCCTCCAGTCTCTCAATTTCTCGCGTGGGTAGCCCAATCGCAGAAGTAATTCCCATTTTTTCGTCAATGTCTAAATAAAGAAAGTAATCTCCGTATTTACACATGTTTCGACACCAACTAAAAAGATTTGATTCAACGTTTAAAACAGTATAAAACAATTCTTCTAAAATACTCTTTAATTCTTCGTTATGACATTTAATATTAAGAAGCGGCGTTAAAATACTGTGGGTAGTCATCTCGTCGGCATAAATGTCTAAAGCTGATGCGAGTTCGGGCGTGTATTCCATCTGATCAAAATCTAAATAGCGCTCGGCACGATTATGATTAATCATGATAGACGTATTCATATAGTTGTAAGGATTATAGCGCGATCTTTTAAAGTCTAAGCCGGCCAAGGATTTGAAGCGAGTTGAATATTTATTTAAATTTCTTTTTCTATCCAAAGAAGGCGCCTTGGATTTATAATTGACGATTGGACCAGAAAAGATTCTAGTTAACGCCTTAAAGAGGGGAGCCACTTCATTTCTTGGATTTCTACTTTGATCTGCCATTACTACCCCTTAAACAACCACGCAAATTGTTGAGCTTGGTTGTATTTTTTTCTTATTTTTCCGCTAGCCTTTTCATTATACCCTAATTGACCGGGAATTTTAGTGTTCATATTCTTTTTACCAATTGAAATTGCTCCTACCATGGCATGTCTATATTGTAATTCCCGCTGGTTGATGACCAAAGCAATATCTCTAATCCAGCACGCAATAGCACAAGACATAACCAAGTCATCATTATAACTTCTCATAGCTTCCGCCCTTCCGTTATTCCAAATAAAAGTTTTCATTTCATTAGCTAGTCGCGTAGAGTTTACTGTAATTAGTTTTGTGCGAATGAACTCTTCGAACTTGGCAATAATCAAAGGTCTGGTCTTAGAAGACATAGTTACGCCCGGTATGGCATTTGAAACCACTTCAGCCTCATGTCTATCAATAAAATTATGTGAGTGTTTAGTTGAATAATAAAGATTTGGGTGTCTCTTATCCTTGAGCTTATCTAATACCGTCATGCCAATAGAGTTATTTTCAACGATTGTCAAACAAAAACCGTACTCTCTGCTAGCCTCAAAAATCATTTCAGCATAAACATCCAACGTTGGCTTTCCTTGGTACTCAGCAACCTGAGTCATTGTATCTGTCTCAAACACCTGAAAGGCTGAAAAATCTTTCCCGTCACCACGGGCAACGTCAGCCACAAGGGCATATTTCTTTCCCTCTTCAAAAGATTCCCAAATCCAAAAATTTCTATCGTGGCCGGTTTTATATTTTGGTTCACACAAGCCTTTTTGAATTCTCTCTAAGTCTTCGCCGTGAATCAAGGTTTCCCCTGAAAAGTTAAAAGAGCATTGAAGTTCTTGGGCAATTTGGCGGCGCGACATGTTTCTGGTTTCTTTTTTAAACCACTCTTCGTCCCTGTCTGGATGTCTGCTCCATTGCAAAGTGATGGGGTAAAAATCGTTCTTTCCTTCCTCGGCGTCAGTAAATGTTTTATGGAACCAGTTGCCAACGCCATTAGGAGTAGATAGCGCAATACATCGACCACCAGTTGATAGCGTCGGGTATAAACCAGTCCAAAGTTCGTCTAAGCCTTCAATGTGAGCCGCCTCGTCAACTACCAATAGTGTTAATGCTTCAGAACGACCAGCGTCTCCCGATGTAGATGACGCCTTAATCTGTGATCCGTTGACCAACTCAAAAGAATTTTTATTGTCTGTGGTAATTTTAGCGATCATCAACCACGGAGGAAGTGACTTCATCATAAATTTAACTTTTTTTACTAAGTTAGAAGCGGTACTAAGTTTAGTCGCCACCACTAAGATGTTTTTGTCTCTGTGGAAAAGCATCATCCAGCAGATATATGCTGCGGCCGTTGTCGAAATACCTAACTGGCGGCCTTTGTTGATTACATTAAATCTGTGTTCGTTAAACTTTTCGATACAATCCTCTTGGAAGTCATAAAGATTAAAAGGTATTGTTCCTTCCAAAGGGTGGGAAATTCTACAAAAATTATTAATAAAATAACTCGGGTCCTTACCACACCGAATGATTTCAGCAACAACTTGTCTCTTTGTTAATTTAAAAGCCATTAAAGTAATTAGAACTTACGCCAGAAAGGCTTATAAGCTAATGTCTTTTTGAGTTTTTCTTCTTTAAGGCCGCGCAACATGTTATAGAAATTAGGTTCAGTTTTGGTATCGCCGGGTGCCTTTGGCTCTTCCTGATTCTTCATACCGCCAATCTTATAAATACATTGGGCCTGTACAACAGTTCTTAACTTGTTAATCGGTTGAATCACGATGTCAACCTCACCTTGGTGCTTGAGGGATAAATTTACACCGGTGGCTTTTTTAGCTTCTTTCTTGACATACTTAATAATGTCTGCGAGTCTTTGTTCGATCTCTCTTTGGTATTTTCCCAAGCCCATCTTGTGAATGCCGCGTAGGCCACTCATAGTTTCTTCAGTGTGGTACTTAACAATTAAAAGATCACCCTGAAGACTTAAATCAAAACCATCCATTACACGACTATCTAAAACCGGATTTCCCTTGTTTCTACGCAGCCCCTTTACAAGAGGTTCCCCTTTTTCATCTTTGGCCCCATCGTATGAATTTGCCATGGCGGCGCTGATACCTTGGATTATTTTGTGAACTTTATCGTCATACATTAGTTTTTCTTCCATTCGCAACGTTGGCAATGGCCAACTTTTTTAACAAGCACTTTGTCCCTTTTTGACAACTTAAAACTATCACATTCAGGACACCTGTCAACTCGTCTATTATTAAATAGTTTAGACGTGATTAAAATCCCCCCTTGTTCTTTGGTGGAGGAAGAGGATCCTTCATTTTGCACACGCTCTTTTAATTGTTCTAAGTACTCTTTTTCCTTTTCATCATCCCAATAAGAGGCAGGATTTTGAATTGCGTCTTCGCCCCAGCGCTTTTGAATTGCCTTTTCAATTTTGACTATGTAATTTAAATCCTTCTCTTTTTTCATTTCGCTGTCTGCACCGCCGCATAAAAAATACCCAACGATAAGGCAACGCCGCCTATAAAACCACCAGCAAACCACCAATGGTTGTGTGAGTTGGGTTGATTAAGTGTTATCTTTTCAAGATGATCAATTTGATTATTTTTGATTTTTAAAATTGCGTCATACTTTTTTTCTGTAGCGTCCAGCGAAGCTTTAACTGTTGAAGTGAGCATGTCACACTTCGCCTTCTCTTTTGCCGCACTGTGCTTAAGCTGCAACGAACATTCTAACTGGCCCTTTTCTTTGGACGCCAAAAGGACCGCGTTAGCCTCATAATTGTAAAGAATGCCGTTATAAGGAGCTTTCTGTCCCTGCTTAATCTCTGCTACCTTTGGGTTGGAATAAGAATTAACAGGAATAAGAATAATTGAAAGTATTAAAGCTA
>Ga0208299_1002312_pt1 | contig 13020 bp, 26 predicted proteins | sample 15_taG_FD_184089 | JGI IMG/M metagenome (GOLD analysis project Ga0208299, IMG submission 184089) | Marine viral communities from the Subarctic Pacific Ocean - 15_ETSP_OMZ_AT15312 metaG (SPAdes) (version 2) | ecosystem: Environmental > Aquatic > Marine > Oceanic | place: Pacific Ocean | collected...
TAATCCAAATTCTTTAATATTAGTATTCGCAATATGTTGCCCTACTCCTGCCTTGACAAGGTCGTTTGTAGTGTCTATTACAAATAAAGTATTCTCACTTTGGTCTTGCACCTCAAATGTATTTGTGCCATCTCTATCAGGTTTTATTTTAGTACTGTTTTTACTTAAACCTAAAGAAGAACTTACACCGTTTCCTGTTTTGACAGTTCTAACAGTAGTATCTACACCACTATTTCCATTATCTATATGAAATAGGTCTTTATACCAACTTGCTAATCCTTTGTTTGTAAAACTCATTGAGCATTAATCCAATCTATAATTTCATTAATTTTTTCCATAACAGTAATAAGCATTGCTCCTTCTTCAGAGTTCTCTACAAGTGCTTTATCTTCATCAGTATTACTTATTTTTTCCATAATTATCCTATCTCACAAACTATACTAAAAGTCATTTCGAGGTAACGATAAGTAGATGTGTCTTCAGTAGTCCTTCTCCAGGTAGGGAGTAACATATCACCCCTTTCTAAACTTACAGATAATCCTGTTTGTCCAACCTCATAATAAATATTAGCAGTTGCAGAAGTCTCCTCTTGCGTTACTCCTATTTGGCTGAGTGAATAATCCCCTGCACTCCCAAAAGTTGGATGAGTTCCCTTCATTAAAGCAAATTGATAAGTGTTCGTATATTGAAAATTCCCTGTGAATGTGTATTCTGTAATAGTACAATCTTTTGGAACTACTATTTGGGGTGCATAAGAATCATACCATGCCGTTGGCAACGATGAACTATTAAAACTGCTATTCCAATTAGTTGATGTGGTACTCCATGTGGTGCTTGGGAAATACCAATTATCATATCTTGTATATTGCCTTCCTGCCCATGTCTGAATCCAATAAGAAGTACCACCTGCATTATCATCTACATAACCTTTAGTTGCCAATTCACCTGAAGTTGTTGGAGTTTGACCTGTGGCAACACCCGATATTTCTAAACTCTTAACCCTTGCTTTATCAGTAGATAATTCTAATGCTGTTAATATACCATCTGAATCCTTTACGGGTTTTAGATGTGTATCAACTGCTTTATCTATTGATAATGTTTTAGACATTGTCTGAGTGTAATCCTTCTACTGATCCTTTATTTGTAAAACTCATTTTTTACCCTTTGGAATCATTTTTTTAATATAATACCAAATTAAATCATCTTTTTTAGAGGGTGATAATGCAACTATTTTATCTACGACTAAGATTAAAATAGTAATATATTCCCAATGTGCTTGTATAAAATCAATCATTAGTGCTTTTCCTTTATCTTATTAATTCCCATTAATTAAACTACCCCAAAGCGATGTTTTGCCTTGAATTATCTGTATAACGTGTACCGTAAAATAACCCTTTTCAAAGAAATCTACAATAGCAAAGGAGTGTGACCAATTATGTCTTTTTCTCCCTAGCCAAAGATTTTCTTCTTCAGACATATCTTTTAAACACCCTATACTCCAAGCAGACTTAACACCATCCATGTGAGTAACAGAACTTTGCTGTATATCGTGATGATGACCATACATAATATTGCATCCTAATCGCAACAAATGGTTTCTAGTATGCTGAATACCTGCAAAATGATTCCCATGATATAGGTATAATTTACCAACTTTTAGGTATTTACCCAAAGGGTGATAGGAATACCCTCGTTCTTTTAAGTTTAAAACCTTTGGCACTTTATAATCTAGATAAGGATGTTCTTCTGTAAATCTATTAATCCAATCATCGTGATTGCCCTCACAGAAGTGTTTAGTAGTACAATTAACTTTATCTAGTGCCTCATCAATAATATCCATTCCATTATTAACATCTATAATATCTTTTTCTATTGCAGGGAGTTGATACTCTAATGGAGGTCGTTTCTTCTTTTTCCATTTCCAATGAGAGACACTCTCCCAATCACCTACATCCCCTAAATCTATATAAGAGTCAGGCTTAATTATTTCAATAGCCTTTACAAGGCAATTTATTGCTGGGTAATCTACAGAAGGAAAATGTTTATCTGGTGTTACGATTACCCTTTTTACGACTCCATTGTCTTTTTTTTGCATTATAATATTCCTTCTTTGCTTTCATAAACCACAAGTATGCAACAGATACTGCTGTTACTGTTGAGGCTAATAGTATTATAAATCTTAATGTCGGGTCTAAAGATTCTGACATTGATACTATATATCCTATTAAGCTTCCCCCTGTCGTTCCTAATGGATGATTTTCTATTGCTGCTTTAATTGAGTCCATGTATCCTACTTGCACTTAAAAAATGTTGTAAAGTTCCCTTGCCTAATTCAGTGTTATACACTCTCTTCCAATATCGACCCTGTGCTTCTATATTAGACCACCCTGGTATTCGCTTAGAGTCTCTTAAATACTTTAATCTACAAAAGGCTACTTGTAGCCCTATATTTGATAAAATACAAAACTTTGGATTAGCCTCATCATATCCTAAAGATAGTAAAACATTACGATAATGTGGTCTATAAAGTACGAAATTATCCCATATATCTACAATAGTTTTAGGTTCTACTTGCCAAAATCCAAGAGCAGGGTTTCCTTCCCCCCTCCCCCTTAATTCTCTATATCCTGATTCTGCAGCACCTGTTCTCATTACAAGTGTTAAAGCATCATCACTATATGCATCTAATCTATATAAAACCTCTTCTACTATCTCTTTTAGTTCTTTAATCATAGGTGTAATTTAAGGAGTTATAGTCAATTTTCATAGCCCCTATCCTTTCTAGTAATTTGCTATTATCTGTGTATCTAATGTCAAATTTATCATTCATAATAAATTTGATAGTCTCTTCCATTTCACTAGTCCAAAGTTTCTCTACTGTCTTTTTAAAGAATGGTTTATAAGGATTACTATTATTATTTTGTATATTAAATTTATACTTATAAAAATGTGACCTTTTATCAAAACTAATTCCTGATAGGATTATAGGAATATCTCGTTTTGAAATGCGACATGCAAGGTCAAGACATGGATATAAACTATTTTTTCTTCTATATAATCCTTTATCAATTGGATTATTATCATAACGATATTTTAATTCTTTTTCAAGATCAGGCTTGTGAAAATGTGATGTAGTTGTCCCACCCTTATTATTATCATAAACATTAAAAACTGCATTTGCCTTTATTATTTGAGTTTTAAACTCTGTATCAAACCCACCACTATGAAATAAACTTTCATTAAATAGATTCTTCTCAGGGAACTCATCAATATGAATAAGAACATTGAGATGCCCAAGCATAAAAGCACGATTAATTCCAATCCTAAATATGCTATCTTCCCAAAATAATCCTATTGGTGCATCGAGTAATCCTTCTCCATTTCCAACTATCATTATAGCCTCCCAATCTTTGGAAGCCCATAAATCAATCCATTTATTTACTTGTTTGTCTGTATCAATCAACATTGATAGTCTCCATAAGTAGGATAATATAGGTACAAGTCTAAATACTTGTTTTGTTCTTGAGTTCGTTTATCTTCTATATTCATAAAAAAATAGGGGAAACCCGAAGACTTCCCCTACTATATACCATGCAACACGAAAAATCAATTAAGATGCATTCTTAATAGACCATGCTCGTTTAGTATTTGCAGTACTTGTTCCTGTAACCAATTTAGTACCATAAACTGTGTCAGCCACAACTTTTGTACCAAGATGGTCAATAGAATACTGTTCTTGTAAACGAGGTGCTTGTGAAAATGCCATATTAAGAGCAGATTTATGGAACACATATCCAAATACACCTGACGTATCAACTGCAGAAGATGCATAAACAGGAATACCTACCAATGAACCAATAAAACCACTTGCTCTTGGGTAATTAAAAGAGCTACCAATGACATCTGCTCTAGCAAAAGCATCTAACTTAAACAATGAAGCATATAAAGATGGTTTTAAAACCATATATACATCACCACTTAGATAATCAATGTCAGAATCTAACAGTGTTTGTACTATTGTTGAGAAATCAGCAGCAGAAAATTCATCTGCCCCCGTAGTTTGTCCCAATTCAATAGTATTACCACCACCACCTAAAGCACCCTCTAAAGAAGCATCAATCTGTTTAGCCAAAGTATATCCAAGTTCACTTGAATACTTTGCCATTAAATCATCATTTGCTTGAACCTTAGCAACATCTTCAATCAACATAGGTGCTGCCTTATGTTGGTCAATGATTAACTGATCACTTCCTTCATCAGTTGTATTTAAAGTCCATGCAATTGCAGTACCTTGTGTTTTATCTACTGCAGATTGTTCGTTGATACGAGGGATGTTTACAATATCACCACCCCCTTCAACAACACTTGTCCAATCCGTTGCTAAACCACCAAATACTAGATTTTTACGAAAATAATATTTAACACCTTCTGCCCATAACTCAGGCACGAAACTATTAAAGAACTGTGTAGCATTATTTAAACCACCACTACCTAACTTAGCCATAATAAACTCCTAAACTTTGTTACGATGCCTATCTAATACATCATTCCAAACTTTCTTTCTTTCCTCTGGAGGTAAAGCGAAAGGATTGTCAGGTACATCTTTGAGTTTTCTACCTTGACCAGGAATATGTTTGATAGAATCGTTATTCGATTTTATAGATTTTTTGACAAAGAGTTCTAAAGTTTGAATCTTCTCTCCCTTTAATGCCTCTCTATCCTCTTCAGAAAGTTTAGATAAGAGTTCCTCTCTTTTTTGAGCCTCAAAAGTTTCCCATCTCTCTTTATATGGGGTAACCTCATCAAGTTTGCCTTGTAGAGTTTCTGATAGTTGCTGAAAGTTTTCCTGCTCCTTCATTTGCTCTAATTTTTTGGCTTCTTGCTCTTTTGAGAGAGTCTTTAACCCTGTCTCTGCTTCCTGCGCTCTCTTACGAAGTTTCTTAGCATTAGATACTTCACTTTCGTATAGAGACTTGTAATCAGCATTATCATTCTGATTTTGCTGTTGGTCTTCCTGACCTAATCCTTTGTCCTGCTGAACATTATTGTCTGTCATTTAAAATCCCTTTAAAATAAACTAGCATAAGATAGGATAATTCTACATTACAATGCAAGTATCTATGCAAGACCTAGCAAATATATAGATTCTCCTTGTATTCTCTCTATTTCTTCTAAAACTTCCAAAGGAAATGGAATTGCCTTTTCATTATCTACTCCCCCATACATATCTTCATATAAATCATCTATGAGTCTTTCCAATTCGTGTACTCGTTCTTGTAATTCTTTAATTTCTATATCTTTTTCATCCATTTCAGTCTCCTTAAAATATCATGTATTTTTCTAATTCTTCTCGCAATTTTAAAACAAATACAGAAAACTCTTTTCCCCCTGGCATAAATTTAACAGGAAGATTTAAAAAATCTCGCATTGAATCTATAATATCAATATATTTATCATTTTCTATTGAATATACTCCAAAATCTCCGTCAACTATCCCAACTTTTATACTTTTTCTTGCATTTCCTGAAACTACATTTATAGGAGAAGATGGGGCAATATTGGTAGGACTAGCCTTTTTTTTGGCAAATCCTCTACGATAAGTTCCCCCTCGTATAAATCGTTTTCTATTCTTCTCAGTTTTTTTAGTAAGGCTGTTCCATGAAATACCATCAGGGTCACGACCCATATCAAAGTTTTTTAATATTTCTTTTTTTATCTTAGGGCTTAAATGTATTTTAAAAAATTTAGCCAAAACATCAAGAACTTGTTTTGTTGTGACACCTTTACGAAGTCTAGCCATTATCTTCTGACTCTTCTACTTCTTCGTTTGGTTCTTCTGCTTGAGGTTCTTCTGTTTGCTTTTTATTTTCATCCAATATTTTCTGTGCTTCTTCAATTGATATATCCTTTCTATCTCGTTTAATGATTTCAGCATCGGTAATATGACCTCTTGCTAATCTCCATTCATCGAGAGAAATCTGTTCTTGGGCAGATTTAGGATAGGCAGGTTCTACAAACTCAACATTCATATCTTTAGGGAGCTGTACTCCATACATTCCTGCAATAACTTTTTCAATTTTATACACTTGTTTTTCAAACACATTCCCAATTTCAACACTATCTTGGTATGCTTCTAAACTTTCAAAATCTTTGATAACCAAGGCAAGACCTGAAGAGGGTCTATCTTTATTGCTATCAAACTCAACATTCATGTGTCGAGATTTTGCCAACATTTCAACTTGAAATTTAACCGAGTCAATTACTTTGGATAAATCACCTTTAGGTGACTCTATCCCAAATCTACCTCCTTCGGGTAAGTTAATAATTGTATCTGACCCTACACGAGATACAGGTTCATCTTCATAGACACCTGATGCCCATGGCTGCCCAAACATTTGGAATCTAAGACCAAGTTGCATTTCGGTCATGGTTATATCAACATGACGATTAATGCTTATAATGTCACTTGCACCTTCACCATAAAAATCATCTATTTGTTCAATATCTCGCTTAAATGCAAAAGGGAGAACACCATATCCATGCTCCCATTCTTCAAAAACATTTCCATTTTCATCATACTCAATGGCTACTTCATCATCCCAATACATAAATCCTGTTGGGTCGGCATAACTCACATCACACGTAGGAGCAAGAATTGGATAAATGATTGATGTTGGATTATAGGGGTCTGACCCGAATTGTGCATCAAAATAATAAATTGGTCTATGGTCTAAAATTGGATTGTCTTCATCAGCATCATTCCAAAATATTCTACATGCTACAACACCAAGCAATGTACTCATCTTATCAAGATGTTTAAATCGAAGATTCTTATAAGGAGTGAGTTGCTCGTATTTCCTGGTTTGTATTTTCCCACCAACATGACGAATTGGATTCATCACATAAAGCCTTGAATTTTTATCTACAAGTTTTTTGGTGATGTTTATCGTATAATTCGGAATTTCTTGATAGGTATCTGCACTAAAATATTGTTTGATATATTTATCTGTATCTGTACCAGTGTAGTAGTTCAAATGTTCTTCTACTTTTTTTCTTCTAGCCCTTGATTGCTCAAGCTTAAAATCTTTAATTGACTTTTTTATAACTTTTTCTGCGTGTGTCATCTTTTTTCAAACCTCATCTTATGTCGTTTAATAGGAAAACGATTTATAAAAAAATATCTAGTCATATCCATTCCATGGTCGTGATAACCATCTTTTATAGGCATCTCTTTAATATCATATCCCTCTTTATGCTCTGGATACCTATAGTTCTCAAAATCTTCTGCAATCCCAACACATTTCTTATCAACATGAATATATCTTTTGCTTTCTGCTGTTTCAATAAAGTTCCTAACATGTGTAACTCCAGCAACGATAGATGTACTAGCCTTGTCTCTAACAGACCTTATCTGCACTCCAAATTTACGAAAGATTTCAATATCTCCCAAACCACTTTGTCCTTGAACCGATTTACCTGCGGGATCTCCGTAATAGGCAAGGACATTATAGTGTCTTCCAAGTACCATTTTTGCCAACTCATCCGTCTTGACATTGGTTCTATGTAAAATTTCGTCTATTATGCTTACATGCCATTCTCCTTCTTGCCTAAATGTTTGAAACCATCCCACAGCAGGCATCCTATACCCAAAATCAATAGAGCAATAAGTAGGAAAATCTGGATTATAAGGATAATTGCCAACATCAACCCTCCTGTCAAAAGGATACACCCTACCTGCAAAACTTGTAAATAATGAACCATACTCTTGGTCAAACACTTCTCTTGACATATTCCTTCTAGCCTCTTGTAAATCAAAGTCTTTTTCGCCCTTTGGATAGGCAAACTGATTTTCCCAAGAAGGACTATTAAACGATAGCCAATCTTCATCTTCTTTCCCTTTCATAAACAACTCATAAACCCAATTATAGCCTTCAGGGGTAGTAATAAACATTGCTCTACCCTTTCTATCTGACAATGTAGGTCGTAAATACATTTCCCAAACTATTTTCTTTTGTTTCGCAGCCTCATCGAGTATAAGTAGGTCTAAACCTTCACCAACAAGGGAGTTTGGATTATCTGCAGACTTTGCCTCAAAGGTAGAACCTGTTTCTGTTTCTAGGTACATGTCTTTATACGATGCTCTACGCATAGCAATATTCATAGTTGGGTCAGGGTTCATCACAATTGTGTGCCAAACTTCTCTAAAGACTTTTTCAGCAGTACCATAGGTGGGGGCAACTACCCAACTCCTAGTTTTAGGAACATTGAGCATACACTCAATTTCTTTACTTGCACTTACACTCTTACCCCATCTCCTCCCACATACGGCAACTATAAATCTTGCTTTCTTGTTAGGGAAATGTAGTTTTTGTTGCCCTATATGAGGAACATAGTTTGTAAAATTAAACCATTTTTGTTTAAATTTGATGTACTCATCGCTAAAGAAAAAATCCAAGCCTCTAAAATTTTTCAAAATTTTCCCCTATATATATATATATATTATATATATTAATAATATATAAATAATTAAATAAAGAAAAAGAAAAAAAAGTAAAAAAGAAAAAGAAAGTTTTTATCATTTCTGAACTTTCCCAAATTTTTCTATTTCTAATTGTTTTAATTTATCTATCCAATCTTTTTTAGCACCCTTAGAATGCCTACCATTGCCCAGGCTCTTTAATCCTACAGCCTTAGCACGACATCTAATTCTATACATTTGATTAGCCTTGTCCTTCCTTAGAGCATCTTTAACCGTAGATTGTAGAACTGTTGTTAGAGTCGATTTTTCGTCTTTAACCCTCTTTGTTGGAAAATTATTCCTAGAATCTCTAGGAGGTAATTCAACTTCAGATTCTTTAAATTGGTCGAACCCTTCAGCCTCTTGGATAGTGACATCTACAAACTCTGCATCATCTACATCTATACGCATAAACTTTTCAAAGTTGCTTTCAACTTGAATTTTAATTTTATTTTCTAATTTCCCAAAATGTTCTAATATTAATCTACCTGCTTGAACATTACCCGCCTTAGCTTCATTAATCATAGCCCCAATGACCATAGGTAACTCACTACCTGCTATCTCCATGTACCTCTTGTATAAAATATCAACAAACTCAGGTTTCTTAATCCAATTGCTAACTTGTTTTTCACTTACACCACACTTCTTGCTAACTGCTCTATAACTCATGTTTGGGTTCATTGCTAACTCCTCTATAGCAACCATCATTGCAGGATTTATACCTCTACCTTTCTCTACTATCTTATCCATATTAACCCCCTTTTCCTATATTGTAATATAAGTTAAAATTTAAGTTATTTTAAACTTTTTAAGTTTTTTTACAAATTTTTTTATAAAATCTATATTTAAAGTTATTATTAAAGTTATTCTATGGCATGGGAGATGAGTAAATAAAAAGATAAAGTTCCCACTGTCGGGCGAATTTCAAAAATTTACTTTGGATATGAACGAAATTTAGTTGTAAATTTAGCATCGGGACGGTGAGTCTAAAGTGGTGCTTGGCGTTCTATCAAATAAAAACCACTAGAAAAAAACATACGGCTTTGACCGTAGGAAAGTTGTAAAATGAATAAAACACAAAAAGTAGTAGAAACTTCAATAGAAAATTTAGAACTAGAAATTAATAAGATAGATAAAAAACTAGTTTTAGATTTATTGGAAACAAAAGTTCGTGAATGTGAGACTCAAGCCAACCGTAAATTCTCCGAAGTAGATTTAAAGTTGTTTAAGTCTATGATGAATGAAGATGTTTTTAGAGTTTTTGATTATTCGGCAAGGACTTTGAAACTAGTTCTTAATTGTAGATTAAATTCGGATAGTGAATTTATGAAACTAATAAGAGCAAGTTATCAAGAACTTGTTGATTCATGGACTAGCAAAGGTTGGATTATTAGAGATGAAGAGTACTATTCAAAAACAAAACGCACTCGTTTGGTTGTTGGAGACATACCTAGTAGTGATAAGCAAAGAGCAAAACCTTCGTTAAATTTCAACACTATTGAAGATGATAAAGTTAAAGCAATCACTAATAGTGATGAAAATGTTCTCGCTCCTAGTGAAAAATAAATTTCACTTCTAGTAATATGGAAAATGCCTAGACATTTGTTTAGGCATTTTGCTTTCAAATAAAAATAAAAAAATTAAATTAAAATAAAGGTAGAAAAAATGGAACTAGAGTTTACACTAATAGGGTTTATAATTATACACATAGCAATTATTATATATATTAATAAATGATTATATATAAAGTAGGCGATTATATAAAAATTAGTACTTCCCTAGGCAAATATAAAATAGGTAGAAATATAGGCATAATTAAGAAAGTTTTAAAAAGTGTTCTAGTAGTAAGTATATTAGGAGAACATAGGTTTATAAATAAAAACGATATAATAGAAAGGGTATAAAATGTACGAAAAAATAGCAACTAGCATTATAATGGGTTTCTGGTATCTAACGGTAGGTATTTTTGTAGTGTTTCCTCCTCTAATTTTAGTAATTATTATCTATGTAGAAATAGTAGCATAGTAGAAACTATATGATTTTTTCTAGGAAAAATCACATAGTTCTTATTACTAATTTACTAATTCTAGTAAATGTAAGGGCTGCTAAAGAAAGGTTATAAAATGAATAAAACAGAAGTATTAGAGTTTATAATTTCTTGCGAAGATAATCATCTACTAAAAAGATTATCCGTTGCTTGTACAGATAGAAGAAAAGCAATAGGTAGTCAAATGAAGTATAAACTATATCCTGGCACTAGAGTTAATGTAGATAGACATGGGGCAGGTACAGTTATAAAAGTAAATAGAACTAGGGCATTAATCCGTATGGACGACAACAATATAGAATATCATACACCTTTTACAATGATTAGCCCTATAACTTCGGAGGGGTAGAAATGAAAACAATAGCAATAATGAATTATAGCAAGGGTTCAATAGTTATACATGTTATACCTAATAAGGAAGTATGTTTTGATGCTGAATCCTATATAGTAGATGTACTAGGCTATAATTTAAGTGAAGTAGAATGGATGATAACAGATTACTTTATTAATATAACAATAGAAACAGAAAGGTAGAGATTATAATGAATTATAAAGAGATAGTTAAAACTAAAGAAAAAAGAGGTTTAATAGAAGGTTATAAACCTAATAGGATATCTTTATATATACTTCTAATAACATGTGGTAGAATAGAAGAAGCCATAAAAGTAATGTATAGAGATATGGAAGAATATAAAATAGAAAGGTAGAGGTTATAATGAGTATAAAAAGAAAAGAAGTATCTATAAAAGCAAAGCTACCAGATAAAAGTTGGGATTATGTCTGTGAGGATTGTGGTAGTAATGAAGTAGAAGAAAAGGTTTATGTATCTATGAATGATTATCTAACTATAGATGGTAAATCCTATTTTTATATAACAGGTGATGACATTGGCTATAAATGGTGTCCAATCTGTAATGATGAAAAGAAAAGAGTAATAGTAAAAAGTGTTTCAGAGCAACATCCAATTAGGAAAGGGTAAATAATGGCTAGAACTATAAAACTAGAAGGACTTTCTCAATTTCTATATCTTATCAAGAGATTTGAGTATAGCCCTAATAAAGCACTAGAGGTGATGAAGAAGCATAATCAAGACTTATCATTTCTAGACCTAACTATAAAACAAGCAATAGAGGAGATTACCAATGAGTAGTATTATAGAGAAAATAATTAATTTCCTAGGAACTAATCCTACGAATGAAGAAGGTGAATTGTTCTATATAAATGAAATTCTACCTATTGATAAAAGAAGTATAAAGGAGATTCTAGAAGATAGAGAAGAAAATGGTTGTAGTATGTGCGAAGATTGTGGTCGTAAGTACGGCAATTATGAAATGGAAAATGGTCTAATAGACTATTGTCCGAATTGCTGTAAATGTTTTGAGGGCGATTGCAAACATAGAGGTTGTGGTTGTGGTGAAGATGATGTAATAATTGAGGAGATTCTAGAAGATGGAAACGTATAAATGGTCTACTATGAGTGGGAAGTTAAAAGGTATTCCTGCTCTAAATACAAATACTCTATCTAATAAATTCTGTATTTCACAATCTAATAAAGGTGTAGATAATTCTATTTGTACCTATTGTTATTCTGTTGAAATGCTAGAAACTTTTAGAAAGAATTGTGTAAATAGGTTTGAAAAAAACTCTGTATATCTATCTAGTAGAGTACATGAGTTTGATTATCTACCTAAAGCAGTAGGAGTAATTGCTAGATTCAATGGTCATGGTGAATTAATAAATAAAACTCACCTAGAGAATATATTTAGAATATGTGAAAATCAGCCTAATACTATATTTGCTCTATGGACTAAAAAGATAGGCATAGTTCAATCGACTATTAAAAATGGTAGAAAAAAACCTATCAATCTAATCCTAGTCTATTCTAATGAATACATAGATAATATAATTGAAGAGCCACCAAAGTTCTTTGATAAAGTATTTAATAATGTTTCAAAAGATACAGACAAAATCAATTGTAGGAAAGATTGTATAGAGTGTATGCTCTGTTATAGCAAGAACAAAACTAATATAATAATAGAAAGGGTAAAATGATGTATAAAATTACTGTTAAGAATGTCAAAGAAGTAGAAAAAGAAAAAATAGATTATGATAAATGTAGCCATGAACACACATATCTAGGTGTATGTACAGTCTGTGGTTATGACAAGAAAGATGATGATGGCTCTATAAATTTTAAAATAGAAAGAGAGGAAGTAGCGAAATGAATTGTGACCAAAAATATACCTGTATTGAATGTGAACATCTTTATGATGATACGGACGGAGACGTAGACGAAAGAATATGTTACAATTGTCTAGACGAGATTTATTATCAGATGCACGTTGAAATTACTAACAAATTCTGCGAAATACAAGACCTAAAAAAAGGGGATTGGTTTATGCTGAATAATAGAGAAAAAATAAGGGACAAGTATCGTTTTTTAGGGGAAGTAATG
>Ga0208299_1002313_pt1 | contig 13009 bp, 26 predicted proteins | sample 15_taG_FD_184089 | JGI IMG/M metagenome (GOLD analysis project Ga0208299, IMG submission 184089) | Marine viral communities from the Subarctic Pacific Ocean - 15_ETSP_OMZ_AT15312 metaG (SPAdes) (version 2) | ecosystem: Environmental > Aquatic > Marine > Oceanic | place: Pacific Ocean | collected...
TGACGGCTTCGAGTCCATAAGGACTACGCAGCAATATGTACTCAACACAGGCAAACTGTAGCCTGCGATTTGAGGGTGGCGATAGCAAGTCACCCTCACTTCGCTGCCTATTGTTGGCAGTCAGCGAGTTAATTTGAATTAACTCACGACAACACAACAGAGGAGGATGAAAGGTGAAAGCAATCGTCAGGATGAATGGTCTTGCACAGGCGAGGCCACGCTTGACCTAGCGCGACTCATGTAGGGTCTTACCGGAGAGGTGCCTCGTCAGGGATGGCGAGGCACCCCCCCGTTCAGATCGACGGGATCAATAGGCCAACAGGCCAACGGCACACGCATTTGGTGTGCTTATTAGGAGGACGAAACCATGAGTATGACAGCAGAAGAACAGAACAAACTGGAAGCTGACAGGATACACCTGATCAGGTGTTTAAGCAAGGTGTCGTATGCCAGCGACTTGACCATCGCTGTCACGGATGCAGCTAAGTCTCTGCATTACATCGTGAAGCACGACGACAAGCAGCATCTTGTCAGCTTGGCACAGGAGGGAGGGAAGGAGAGCATCGGCAAGGTGTCGTATGCTCCCACGTTTGATGCCCGTTACGATGCCAAACGACGGGTGCGGACAACACTGGCGAGGTACATGAATCGCCAGACTGACATCAAACTTGAGAGCAAGGACTTGGAGGCATTCTCCGCTGCGCTCTACAAGTTGATCGTCGGGGATGGGCTGGCGAACGTGGTGTCTGGAGATGACATCGTCGTGGCGTACAGAAATGCGGTGGGCGAGTCGTCTTGCATGACGGGGTGCTGCTCCGAATATGTGCAGGTATATGCAGACAATCCAGATCGTGTGGAGCTGCTCCTTTGGAACGGTGACACACGAGAAGCCGCTGCACGGGCATTGATCTGGACGGAGGAAGATGGGTCGAAGCACATCGACCGCATCTACCCCAGCGGATGCACCCATGACTATGCCATCCTCAAGTGGGCGGCAGGGAAAGGGTACTCCTCCCTCTACCACAGGCACACTTGCATAAAGAGAAGCGAGGAGATCAAGCTGGAGCTGAAAGTCGAGTGCGAATACTTCCCGTACTTTGACTCTCTCGTGAATGGCAAATTCTCATGGAAGGATTGCGCCGAGAAGCTCACGTTGTCCAATGAGTACTGGGCTGGATGCATGGTCTTTGAGCGCACGGACGGGTGCCGTCCTGACAGTGACAGGTGTTCGTGTTGCGAGGGACACTACCTTGCAGATGACATGCACACCGTATGCGATGATTATTACTGCGCCGAGTGCTACCACGATCGGTTCGCGGAGTGCGAGCGTTGCGGAGAGTCTACCGACCGCGAGGACATCCGATCGGTTGAGGAAGGCGGGAACAGCGAGGAGTGGTGCGGATGTTGCGCCGACAATTACGCAACGTCTTGCGATGACTGCGGTGTCACCGTATCTGCCGACTCCACAGAAGATGGGCGTTGTCTCTCCTGTGCAGAGGAAGAGGAGGCGCGACGAGAGAAAGAGGCGGAGGCAGAGGCCGAAGAGGAGGCGCGTCAAATGCAAGAGGAAGAGGAAGCAGACGAGGCCGCGGAGACAGAGGCCGAAGAACAGGAACAAAAACTACTAGCAGAAAGCGTAGGTTGAACATGGCAGGCAAAAAGAAGAACAAAACAACGAAGACTTGGCCCGTGGTCAAGGATACTTCGAAGACAGCCTCCTCTCAATCATCAGAGGAGATAACGACAAAGAAGCTAGAGGAGCTATTGAAAAAGAAACTAAAGGAGGGCGCCGTGACGAAGAAGAAAATAAAGTTGCCACGCAACGCGAAACTCAAGAAGCAGGTGCGAGAAGCGATTGACTATGATCGCTTCAAGCACTACTGCCAACTGAGCATCGAAGAGTTGATGACACTTGGCGAACCATCCGGTGATCAGGGCTACCAGCACTGCTTCATCGACAACGGGTCAGACATACTGGCCGTTGCCCATTGCGACTTCGTTGCAATGGAAAACCACTTCGATGTGGCGCATGTCACTCATGATACATGGGTGTTCTCGCCACGTTTGGACGACAGGCAGGGGGTGTACACAATCCTCGACCTGCTGCCGAAGCTTGGCATCACTTGCGATGTCCTGCTGACAGAGAACGAAGAGATAGGGCAGTCCACTGCCAAGGACTTCCGATCTGCCAAGGACTACAAGTGGATCGTGGAGTTCGACAGGATGGGTGATGACGTTGTCACCTACAACTTCAACAACGCAGACTTGGACGATGCCCTCGAAGAGTGCTTCAAGGAGGTGGGCTGGGGTAGCTTCACTGACATCGTGGAGTTGGAGTGGATGGGTGTGTGTGGGTTCAACGTAGCCGTGGGATACGAGGACAATCACTCGTGGCGAGCGTATGCCAGCATGAACACATACATCGCACAGATCGCGAGGTTCTTGAAGTTCCACAACAAGTACAAGAACACACAGTTCCCGCACACACCGATGCCCAAACCCTCGCTATACGGGGGAGGCTACACTGAGTACGGATACGGGACGTCTTACTCCCGATCTGTACCATACGCCGAGAGGAACTACGGTGTGTGCGCAGCCGACACAGGGGCCACGGAGCAAGAGCGAGAGGATGGGCTGTGGTTTGACTGCGACTCGTGCGGCTCCATGTTCTGCGAGGGTGACACCATGTGTGACCAGCAGGGCAGGGTGCTGTGTCCCTACTGCGGGATACCGCATACGGCAGAGGACAGTCTGGACAAAGACGAAATCCCTTTCTAGGGACAGGAGGTGACGATGATAGATGCAATGATAGAGTTGGGAATACGCACCGCATCAGCCATAGCAGTAGGGCTGGTGTTTGGTGCAATCGTGGCAGAGCTTGCGGATCAACACCGATTCGCAAAGCGCATTAACAACAAGGAGGACGGACATGAGTAAGGACACAGACAGCAAAGTAAAAACGACAGAGGCGAAGTTCAAATACTACACCGTGAGCGAGGACGGACTGCACCTGCGTGTAGAGCGGGTGACACTGGACATCACCGTCACGGAAACGGACGACGACATTCGCCCCGACAAGATCCATATGGTGTGCCGTGAGACAGGCAAGGAGTTGATACAGATCGACACCCACGGGTGGAAGATGATTGGTGAGCGTGACTACGTTGCAGTGCATGGGTGGGGCGCATGGGCGCGCAACACTGACCTGAACGAGTGCCTAAAGACTATCATCTCGGAGTCCGGTGCGACCAAGGCTGAGTCTCGTGCGCTGGGGTTCCTGCGTGGACTGCGGGTGTGGCAGTGCGCCAAGGGTACGGGCTGGGTCGATGGGTACGGCGGGATGAACGGGGTATGCACAACGCCTGTCGATTTTGGCGAGTGGTCGTACCGCTTGTGGGAAATCGTGCAACCAAAAAAGAAAGGGTAACGCACATGAGCAAGAGACAACGAAAAGCACAGGAGTTCCACGCTGGAGACAGAGTTCGGTATCTACCTTTCTCGCCACCACCGGGACAGGTCAAGGCCGGGGACTTCGATGACGCACCTACTGGTGTGATCAAGAGCATCAATGGGATCGGGCAGGCGTGGGTCTTTCCTGATCACAATCAGGCTCCGGTCTACAAGTCGGCGGAGCAGATTCAACTGGTAGAGCAGGAGGACGCACATGACTAAAGACACAGACACAATGACAGTGGCAGAGGTGATTGACCTCACGCCCAAGTGGAAGCAGTTGGTGGCGCTGCTTCGCTACCTAACGCTAGACGCACCGCAACGTCCCGCCATCGAGCCGCTGCTTGAGGAGCTGGAGAAGCCATGCGCTCGCGTTGATGCGATGAACGCAGCGTTCGGCGTGACTCGCAATTCCGACGAGTACCGTGTGCTCGACGCGATGGAGTCCCGAGGCGGTGGATTCGTGAAGTCGCTCGCGTTTGCTGCGCGAAAGGCAGACGCACACAACTACGGGAGGCTGCGAGCTGCGTTCCCTGAGTACTGGCGTGAGTACGGAGAAGAAAACAACAACACAGAGGAGGACGGATAATGGACAACAAAACGTGTTATGTATTAGACAAGGATGTGCAACCGATTGCGTGGCGGCAAGACCTTGTGTTCCCGAAAGGGATGGCAGGTGTGCTGACATCAGGAAGTCGGGCGGGTCACTACGGATTCACGCCGACTGATCCCACCAAGGCACAGCATGAGTTCGTGCAGTCGTGGGGCCTCGAAGTAGAGATGGCGTGGGTGTCTGAGATCTACACCTTCCCGCTGTCGAAGCTGGTCGAGACTCTTGAGCAAGTGCAGCAAGAGTTGGGAGATCCTCAGTGCAGGGTCTCCGAGGAAGGGCGGATCGTCACCACTGGGGTGACAGGCGCCGACTATGAGATACTAAACCTGTTGGATTGGGAGGACGGAGAATGACTGACCTAGAAATCAGAATAGCAATCGCCAAGGCGTGCGGATGGAAACAAGACTGGCGCAACGTGGGTGCGAGCCACGAAAAAGTCGAAGTCTGGCTCGACCCAGACCTCGGGGTATGGACAACCAGACTCAATGACGGGTGGTTCCCCATGCCCGACTACCTCAACGACCTCAACGCCATGCGGGAAGCAGTCTTGGCTGCAAAGTGGGGATGGAAACAGAAGCAGGATTTCCTCAACCACCTTGGGCGCTTCCGCCAAAGGGGGGAGTCCATATACTGCCCTTGGAGCGCAGACTATGAGCAAGCGTTTCGACTGGCAACAACTACAGCAGCTCAACGCGCAGAGGCATTCCTCCGCACGATTGGAAAATGGGAGGACGGAGAATGAGCAAAGGAAAACACGCAGCATACTGTCACACCTGTAGCAAGGGTGTGAAGCGAGGGAAGTGCAAGGATTGTGGTGATCTCAACCCGCCTTGCGTTGGGTGCAGGGTAAAGACCTGCAATTGGACGGAAGACCGTGGATGTTCACGGCTACAACTAAGGGAGGGCAAGTGATGAAGGACGAAAGAACAGTTGGACGGGCGCGGCCTGCGATGACACCACCGGACGAGCCGGATCTGTATGACATCTGCGAGGGGTACGAGGTGAGCTTGAACTATCAGCATGGGCTGGTGCTCATGTCTGGTGGCGATGGGGTTGACCCGCACATTGGATTCGTTATAGCAGAGCAACCGAACGATGTGCTGTGTGCAATCGCATCACGTTGCGAGGCCGAAGTACAGGCGAGGCATGATGCAGAACGCGAGTTTGCGGAGGCTCCCCGCATCAGCCCAATCAACAACCTAATGAGCTGGGAGGATAGATCATGAGTGACATGTTCGATCACGAGTTGATGGCATGGGAGGAGTACGAAGAAACCATGTGCGGAGTGGGGCGGCACAGCATCGCAGACTTCCCTTGCATGGACGCACTTGACGGGAAGATGCCTCTGCCCCCTGCAAACATTAACCCCAATCTCGCAAGCGGCGAGGAGATAAAGGAGATGGAGAAGCGCATTGAAGCTCGGGCGCAAGAGAAGAGCCGATCACAGGAGGCTACGGAACTCGGTGAGCAGTTGCACAGGGAGGCAGCAGCCAAGCAGACGCCCGTTGTGGTTCGTATGCACAGTGGACCTTGGATACACCTGCAGCACAGCGAGGGCAGCACGGTCGGCATCACAGGCAAGTACCTATTCTTTGCGGAGGACAGGGAGTTGCTCTTGGAGATTGCCGAGGCGGAGATACTGGAAAACGGATTCGCGAACGCCAAGGTTTCGCGAGAGGCCCAGCACAAGGACCATGTGATGTGCCTGTACTGGACCGACAACTCGCGCAAGTGGGAGTTGGCCGCGAAGTATGGTCATAGCGAGACCGTGAAGTACCGCTTCTGGAAGTCGGATGCGGACACGCTGGCCGGAAAGTACAGCAAGGAATACCAAAGAGGAGACTGTGATGAGTAAAATATATTGGAGACACGGGCATCCATTGTTCCCCCGCAGCGTGGGGGCAATGGAGATGGGCGAGATGGCAACCTACATCGGAGAGCTTCAGGCGTGTCTGGAGATCTGCTGCAAACGGATGAGCGCGATCAGGGCAACGGTCTCGGCCGGAGCGTTCCCCGACTCTGACATCGAGCATCCACCCGTGGAGTTGCAGGCAATGATGCCCGACAACAGGGGTGACGAGTGGGTTCTCAATCATCCACGCCGCAAAGAAGTGGAGAGTCTCGTGGAGGTGTTGTGTGAAAGCTTCTACATCACACACTACGAAGAGGAACTCGACGCGCCCTCATACGCATATGAGGTGGACGGGGGCAGGATTGATGCTGTCGCCTCTGTATTGTCGTGCGATCAGACGAAGCTCTATGTCACCAGAAAGGCAGGGGGTCAGGAAGGGTGGTTGGCGATAGACCTAACCCGCAACGCTGGAGATATTATCGTTGATCACATTGGCGGGTTTCCCCTCCTGACCAAAACACTCATGGAGTATGCCGGAAGATGGGTGCGCTCATGAAACTAACAAGAAGACAAATGAACAGAGTGGTGGATGTCATCATGGCACTCGCCCTCATTGCAATGATTGTAGCGGTAGCTATTCGAGCTGCTCGCTGCTAGTAAAACACACATGGCCAACAGGCCGGATAGGACGGAACACATGAACCTAATGCTACATTGTGGAGCACACAAAGTTGATCGCGCAGAACTTGCTACGGCACCTATGCCCGACATCACCGACACCTTTCACCCCATCAGCCACGAGTTCCTACTCGATACGGTTGAGCAGGCACTGCCTGACCACGGCCTTCGCGTCGTGGACTCAGCACATGCACTGTCCCACGGTGGCGCTCGCTACTTCGGACTGCTGCACGTTGCCAACGGGCAAGGGTCGGATGACTTCGGCGCGGTGCTTGGCATCCGTAACTCAGCAGACAAGCGGTTCGCCGCAGGTCTGGTGGCGGGTGCGCAGGTCTTCGTATGTGACAACCTTGCATTCACAGGTGAGCACCAGCTTGCCCGTAAGCATACATCTCGCATCGAGGACGAACTGCCTCACCTTGTGATGTCTACGCTCAAGGACTTGGTACCATCGTGGGCCAAGCACAGGGACAGAGTACAGGAGTACAAGAGCCGCTGGCTCTCCGACCCCTTCTGCCACGACCTGCTTGTCAAGTCGCTGGATGCTGGCGTCATCACGAGCCGGCAGATACCCAAGGTGCTTGAGCAGTGGCGCCGACCAGCACGGCAGGAGTTCGTCGAGGCAGGCAACTGCATCTGGCGTTACTACAATGCTGTGACCGAAGTGCTCAAAGGCACACCGTTGACCACGTTGAGCAATCGCACACAGGAATTGCACAAGGTGATTGATGGCGAGTGCAACATCAACCTGTAAGGGAGAACATGAAACCTACCGACTACCTTCGCAGCGTCTATGACAATGCAGGGCTTGGCGGTCAAGATGATTGGCTGGGCAGGCACGAGTGCGTGTTTGTCTCAGCCACATCTCTTGAACTGTCATTGGCGGGGAGCATGGCGCTCCACGTTGGACACAAGAACCCGATGGAACTACCAAGTGACATCGACTTCGTGACGAGCGATTGGGACACGGCATGGACGTTCGTGAACCAGCTCGTTACGAGGCTTAGAAACTACAAGTCATGGTGCAAGGTGCTGATCAACAACGGCACTGACTTTGTGCCAGACGATGCGATAGCTCACATCAGGATTCACTCCTCGATGTGGTTGCCTATCTGCATCTTCATCATACCACCGGAGCGTGACCTGTTCTGGTACGCCTGCTGGCGCCTCAAGGTGCAAGCATACGACGAGGTAACACGAAGCAAGGAGAAGCTGGACGAGAAGCGGAAGAACAACAACAAACCTGACAGAGAGGACGACGAGGAAGAAGACGGACAAGAGGAACACGAGGAGCCTGATCACCATGCAGATCACATAGTGGTTATCACCCCCGTTCACACTGACCCAAACGAAGAAGAGAAGTACACGAAGGAGAACAAGTAATGAGAATGTATGACAGAATAAAGGGACGCAGATTTGATATTCCCCATCCCGTGTGGCAGACCCACATGATTAACAAGGGGAATAAGCAAGTCAAGACGAGGATGGACACCAAGCTCGCAAAAGAGCTGGAGGCTCAGGGCCTGATTGATCTGCGGCCCAGCGTAACAGAGATAGCGTCTGTAGCTGACGCCTTTGGCGCGTTCGCAGCGGGTAAGTACTGGTCAGCCAGTGAAGCAGTGAGCCTGTACGAGGACATCATCACCGAGGGTGCGAGCACAGATGCTTCCAGCTTCAAGGTGATGCTGGCCGACAGGCTGGATGAGGCGGCTGAGAAGGGGGGCATGTTGCATGATGCGTTTGACCGCTTCAAGCGCGACCCAATGAGCAAGTCTCAGTTCACAGCCGAGGAGCAGGAGATGGTGGATACCTGCATGACCTACCTCGACACCAAGCTGCGGCCAAATGATGCTGGCCTGCTGGCGAGCATAGCCTGCGACACGGAGCTACAGTTCTGCAATCGCACATGCGGCGGCACGACTGATGTGGTGGTGCCGGGACAGGCGGTGATCGACTGGAAGACGGTGCAGAAGAAGCGCCCGTTTAAGCCAAGTGAGATCATCCAGACGGTTGCCTATGTGCAGCACTGGCAGGAACACGCTGGCGTCGAGGAGGGACACATCGTGCAGATCTCGCAGAGCACTCGCAAGATCACGCAGGTGCTGGTGCTGGACAAGGACAAGGTTGCGAGCCTTGCCCCCTTAGTGTCGGATGCCTTCGCGTTTCACGATCAGATCCTGCGTATCAAAGAACTCGCAGGCATATAAATCAGACCCGTGGGCTGCGCATACACACCACGCAGAAGGAGCACACAACATGAGCACACAACAACAACTATTCAACATGGATCAAACACCCAAGACAGGGTGCCAACTAAAAGACGAAGGGATACAGAAGACATCAGCCGCGAACAGTAACTTCATCGATGCGATACGAAGCGTGGCCAAGCACAAGAGCAACGCTTACGGGACAGTGACAAGCGATGCACTGCGCTCTCACGCCTCCACTGTTGGCCTCTTCCCCAAGCACCCTAATGCATGGGGCGCAGTGTTCAAAGGGAAGGGGTGGACACGAGTGGGCATGACACAGAGCACAAGGCCAGAGGCACACGGTCGATGGATCCAAGTGTGGAAGTGGACTGGAGATCAGGCATGAGTAGTGCTGCACTTAACACGGTGACAACGGGGTTCGGCAAAACAGAGAAGCAGTGGATCTGTAGGACATGGATGGTAGAGAACGATCCTGCCCGACGAGACCCCATCGGGGAGATGGTTGAGTATGCAATGGATGCCCGTGGGTTTGACAAGACTCGCGGGTGTTTCCTTGTCAGGCAGTTAGGTGGTTGCCTGATTGTGCAACCGTACCCCGACGACTACGCAGATATGCATCGCCACTTCGACAGGTGGCATGGGTATGATGTGACGGAACGAGAGCCGACAGAGGCCACACTTCATGAGGTGCTGGACGTTGAAGGCGTGGCCACTGGCAGTCTCGTTGACACTGACGATCAAGTAGGGTAACTTGGTCAGTGGTTGGCTTATCAGGGTTTGATCCCCCTGAGACAGTCGAATCCGTCCCGATTGCCAACCACCTTTTCTACTTCGGACGGAGATTAGGACGATGATATGACCTACTTCCAGCCGGGAACCTTCGGGATCTTTCCCGCTCGACTGTGCAAAGGTATGCCCTCTCGTGACCAGACGGTCATGGCATGGCTCTGCTTTCACGCCAACATGGATGATGGCACCTGCTTCCCTTCAATAGAGACCCTCGCTGTAGAGTGCGGCATGGGTCGGCGCACCGTAGAAGCTGCGCTCGCAAGCCTTGAGGCTGCGGGTGTAGTCAAACGGGAGCCGCGCTTTAAGGGGAAAATGCAGACCACCAACCTCTACCGGATTCTACAAAGGCCTGTAATGACAGGTGCGCAGAATCCGCAGGGGGGTGCGCAGGATCTGCGTAGTGGGTGCGCAGAATCTGCGGGGCGGGGGAGCAATATCTGCGCACAGAACTATACCACTGAACATAATCAGGAACAGAGAGAGGAGGACGATCTCAACTACTGAGATAAAGGCTATGAAAGACGTAACACAAGACGACGCACCCCCTGTCTGCCAGAAGTGCAAGCGCAACAGGGTAGCACAGAAGAGGATCACCCCCTTCGCCAAGACGATAGGAGGAGATGCCCCAGACATCGTGAAGAACTCCAAGTACTGCACCTCGTGTGCTGAGTTGGTCTTCACTGATCGCAAGTCGAAGAACCAGCAGGCCACGATAGCGAGGCGCATTGCGTCAGCGGAGAAGAGCGGTGCCATCCCCTTCTTCGGGACACATGACCCTGCCAAGTGGGACAAGGTCACGATGCAGGCGTTTGGAGAGGCTGCATTCGAGGGCAGCAAGAAGGATGGGACGCTCCAGCTCAAGCCCACTGGGGTTTACTGTTGGGGCAAGACAGGGAAATGCAAGTCACGAGCCGCCAGCCGTGCGTCCGAGGCCGTAATCGCCTTGGGCTATACGCTGGCGTGGATCAGCTACGCCGATGCGCTACGGGGCAACGTCGAGGCTGTGATGTCTGACCCTCCGAGGAACAGGCAGTACATGGAGGACTTGCAAAAGCCTACCGTGCTGGTGCTGGATGACTTCGGCAAGGGCAGGCTGACAGAGACAGGGATCGAGTTCCTCTTCAAGCTGATCGACACACGGTACATGGCAATGGGGAGCAGGCTGTGTCCTATCTGGATCACAGCGCAGGACAAGCTGGAGAACATCGTAAACAAGAAGCATCTCCCGACCAGTTGCGCCCACTACTCAGAGGCACTGGTGCGCAGGGTTAAGGAGATCACCACGGAGGTGAAGACATGAGTGCATTCCAGATCGGACGGAAGAATCCTAACGGCATCGAGTGGGAGTCTCACCAGTTGGGTGAAGAGGAACTGCTCGACGCTATGACAAAGAAACTGGATGTCTCGGACGGACTCGCGAGAGGATCAATCGAACAGGCCCAGAAGATGGGCGAACGTGGACAGTGGGTCAGCGACACACACAAGATAAGGGTGGTGACATGAACAACAACACAACCGGAACACAGGACAGGGAATGTAGCGAGGTGCTGGACTTGATTCACTTGCTTGAGCACATCAGCGTAGAGGGCGTGGAGCTTGGTGAGTCGATAAAAAATCTCATTAACATCATCGACGACCTCGACACCCAACTCACGGAAGCGTTGGAGAAGATCGACGATCTGGAGAAGGAACTGGAGGAGGCAACCAACACAGGATGTGACCTATGAAACGGACAGCAAAGCTACACCATCGCATAGCGAGGAAGGTCAAGGCTGACGGCACGGCAGGGAACTATGTCTCCACCGTGTACTGGAATGGAAAGAAGCGACAGCTCACCACTGCCGTCTTCACCAACGCAGCAGCGCAGGAGTTCGCAGGGCTGCACCTGCGCCACGTTCGCAAGACCGACGAGCATTTCAAGAACATCCCCGACGATGTCGAGGTCAACTACGTCGAGGAATTAGCGGAGGGATGGGGATGAAGGTGCCACGAGACTGCATACATTGCAGGCACCAAGGACACACGGAAGTCTGTGACATGTACCGCAGAGGCGACGAGTGCGGCATCGCCTTCTCGGGCGACACATGGCACATCAAGGAGTTCGCAAAGGAAGGGAGAACCAAGACAGGAAAGATTAACAAGCGCGGAAACGCAATCAACGAGAAGTTCAAACAACGTCATGGCATTATGCCAAAGGAGTCAAGATGACAAACACAGATACGACTACCATGATGACGGCGCTCGCAGCGCCATTCGCAGGAAACAAAATCCACTGGAGGCCGGGGTCTACCACCAAGGACAAGTCGAAGGCCATCGCCCTCGCATACATCGACGCACGAGATGTGATGGAGCGACTCGACGAAGTGGTCGGGCCTGAGAACTGGCAGCGCGAGCACACCGTTGACGGCAAGTTCGTCATGTGCCGCATTGGGATCGAACTACATGACGCAGTGGCACACGGTGTGTCCAACTGGGTATGGAAGCAAGACGGTGCTCCGGTCACGGACATCGAAGCAGAGAAAGGAGGACTGTCGGATGCGTTCAAACGCGCAGCCGTCAACTGGGGTGTCGGAAGATACCTCTATGATACACCGGACGCATGGATGCCCCTCGAAGCACGAGGACGCAGCTATGTGTTTGGGAAAGACACCATCGCAAAGCTCAATGCCGCGATGGATAAATGGACGAAGACGCTAACGAAGGAGACTGAATAATGAGCAGCTATAACAGAGTAGTATTGATGGGCAACCTGACCCGAGACCCAGAGGTCAGGCACCTCGCATCCGGCACCGCAGTCGCAGAGCTGGGGATGGCGGTCAACGAGAAGTACAAGACCAAGGACGGCGAGACCAAGGACGCAACCATGTTCGTGGATGTCGTAGTCTGGGGTCGTCAAGCTGAGACCACAGGTGAGTACCTCACCAAAGGATCTCCCGTCCTGATCGAAGGCAAGCTCCAGCTTGACCAGTGGGAGAACAAGGAGGGCGAGAAGCGCAGCAAGATCAAGGTTCGCGCTGACCGCATCGTGTTCATGGGATCGCGCAGCGATGCCGATGACAACGGTGGACACAGGCCGGGGCGCGAGCAGAAACCGCCGGGGGTTCCTGACAGACCCCTCCCGCAGGATGATGACGAGAACCTGCCGTTCTAAGAAGTAACCAAAAGGTGCCCTCGGGGATGCAGAGTCCCCGAGGGCTGATGGAGGATGGAATGAAAAACAGCAAACAACTACGAACGTGGTTAGTTGACGAGGCTGAACGCCAGCGCATGTCACAAGCCGAAATGGCACGTCGCACGAACAAGAGCGCGGCAACCTATAGTCGCATCCTAGACGGCACGACTAAGGAGTTGAATCAAGAAACGGTTGACGCCATCTGCGCATGGGCTGGCATTGATCAGATCGCGTTGCTAGAGATA
>Ga0208299_1002314_pt1 | contig 13002 bp, 25 predicted proteins | sample 15_taG_FD_184089 | JGI IMG/M metagenome (GOLD analysis project Ga0208299, IMG submission 184089) | Marine viral communities from the Subarctic Pacific Ocean - 15_ETSP_OMZ_AT15312 metaG (SPAdes) (version 2) | ecosystem: Environmental > Aquatic > Marine > Oceanic | place: Pacific Ocean | collected...
TTATATTTTAATTATTTTTTTTTTTGGAAGGGGTGCTTCATAATAAATATCAAGCCCCAATGCTTTCGCAAGGTGATATTCTGCTTTTGCTCCTCTACTAGATTCCCAATTAGACATCATATATACTGCTGTACAGTCATTACAAATGACTGTCATATCACGCTTCAGTGCATCTCGCATAAATTCTCTATCTTCATAATTTACAACTGGGTCAAACACCATAGGTTCATTGGATGGTAATTTACTTTGTCTATCCATTTCTGCTGGGTTTATAACCTTCCATCCTTGTTTGTTGAGGATTCTTGCTTGACGGTCAAAAGCAGGAAAATTAAAATCCTCATATCCACGCATAGGGCCTGCAACATAAATTGTTGGTTTTCTTTTCATAATAAATAATATATCATATATTAACTAAAAGTCAAGGTCTTTTTCTTGTCTTTTTCTTAGTCTTTTTCTTAGTCTTTTTCTTAGTCTTTTTCTTAGTCTTTTTCTGTGGTTCATATTTAACCATAGAAACCACACTTTCAAATCTGAAACTTCTCCAACCTTCATTTTCTAAATCATATACAGGAAGTGCGCCTCTTTCCATTCCCAATTCAATAGCAGCCTTTTGGTCATATGCACCCACAAAATCCTTCAATAATGTACACACCATATGTCGTAGACTATTATCAGAAACTTTATAAAAACTTACAACCCATATATCACTCATTAGGTGTTTTACTAGTGTTTGCGGTTTAGGATTTTTTATTTGTCTAGGCATCTATATTAATTCCTTTCCAAGAACCATCTCTATTTTTTAGATAGAAATACTTACACTGTAACGAACAAGAATGACAATCTCTAAAATTATCCATTTCTTTTAATAGACCTTTTTTGAAAATAGAATTATAACCATCTTTAATCCAATTTCCTAGTCTATACTCAGGAACTCCTCGATGTTCAGTACACCAATATGTATAACCATCAGCACAAAAAATAACAGACAACATAGGACCAAAACACTTTTCAATTGGTTCTGTTGTGTTTCTAAAATCTTTTTCTTTTGCAAATGCAGATAAAAATACTATTTTTTTTTCCTTACAGTATATATCTAATTTGTTGTGTACATCATCCCAATCCGTAATGGGTTCTATAACATGACCATCCTTAAAATGTGCAATTCGAGCAAAAAATTCATCAAACCCATGTTCAACCGCAAAATCTATTGCTTCTGTAAAATGTTCCCAAGTATTATTATAGTCTGTGATAAGGTATTTAAATGTTAATTTGGTTCCGTATTTTTTTATTTTTGGAACTTCTTCTTTTACATTTTTTAAAACATACTTAAATTTATGTTTTCTTATTTTATAATAATCCTCATCATTTACTGCATCAATATCAATTCCCATCCAATCGGGTCTATTATTTTCTGATAGATTTAGTCTGTATAACATTGTTCCATTTGTAATTAACCCAACTTCCGCGTTTTTCTTACATGCTTCTTCTATAAGAATCGATGCATCTTTATGAACAGTTGGTTCTCCACCACCAGAAAAAACAATCTTACCAACAGTATCTGGTAATCCTCTTATTAAATTAACATAATCTTCTGTTGATGCTTTATCAGGAAAATCTTTCCTAAAATCATGAACATTACAGTAATAACAATCCTGATTGCAAGTGTTTGTTGGGTCAATTTCTACTTCAAATGGAGCAATTTTATGATTTACTTCAATTTCAAAATCTGTGTTTTCATTACTAAGAACATTTAATCTCATATCACGGGTATTCTTCTTATAAACTCATATTTTTTTATAAACTCAATTGGTAATTTAATCCAACCAGATTTCTTTTTTAAACCTTCATTTAAATTAGAATTTGTTGTCCAAACCAATATAAGACCGCTATTTTTTACTTCTTTTACAGTAGGAAAATTTCTAAACAGATGAGAATTTTTACTAGGAATAAAATCCGACTGTAATGTGCAATAAATATCTTTCACAGCATTTTCGTTCACTCTCTTTACAGATATTTTACAAAGACCTTCCTTTAATTTTTTTATAATATCAGTTACCTGAGCGTTTGTCTTTACTTCCATATTTCTAATTTTTTTATTACATCTTTTACAACTCATGTTGCTGAGACTTTTTCTTTTGATGGATTATTGACCTGTCTGATAGAAAACTTTATTTTTTTGTTCATACTGTTTTTGTTTACCCAAGAATTCCAATGTGAAGTAATATGTTGAATATCTTTTGCCTCACTAATTGGATAAACAAAACTTTTTATTCTGTTTTCTATATTATATCCACTATTAGAAAACTTCAATGATGTGAGATTTGCAATTTTTTCTATTTCTTCAAATTCAAACACTTCACAAATCAAGGATATCATTATGACTTTATTATCAAACGAATATTCTTGATGTTGTTTGGGTATATTTTCTTTTTTATTGGGTGCAATATTCTTTACTTTTTTCACTTCTCTTTTTCTAAATTCCATAATATATCTCCATTTCTATAGATTATTTATTTTTATCTTGTTTGTCTTTACTAAACCACTTGGACTTAAATGCTTCAGGTGCTTGCATCATAATCCATTTGTGTGCTTGTTTTTGTAGTCCAATTTCCTTTGTCATAGATTTTCCCGGCTCTTTCATCGTCAAATATGAAAAGTCTTTTATTACAAAAGTATCCTTGTTTTTTCCTGTCTTGATTGGTTCACCTTCTTTATCTGTCCATACAACATTGTGTTCCTTGCCCCCAAGAACAATATATACTCCTCCATCAAGACCCTTGGGTGTTCCTGACAAAATCATGGTATACATCGTGTTGGCAGCACCAACATGGGTTTTTAGCATAATTTCAGCAGGAACAACTCGTTCTCTGTCCTTATTTTGCCTGACTGCTGTTGCCCAATTTGTAAGAACCCATACAACATGCAAGTTCTTTGGGTCATACCCTGCTTCAAAAAGAGAAGGAAGAACATCTGTAATTTTTCCACGACTTTTTAATGTAGTATCAAACATAATGTTCGGAAGTCTTCCCTGTCGTGCATCTTTCAATAACAATGTCAATGTCTTATCTTTGATACCCTTCTTTTCAATCCATTGGTGTAATTTTGCCACATCGGCTGGATTTCTCATTTTCAGATGTCTTATTTCTTTGTATTTCTTTTTCAAGACTGAAATGCGAAGAAATATATTTTTCCATTCATCAACATCACGAATCTTGAATTTTTCACCTTCCATGAAGTTCTTTGATGCAAAACCTTTTCCCGAACCGGCACCACCTGCAAGGAACACGACCTGACCATATTTAGCACCCTTGCCAACTATGATTAGTTTTTCAATAAGAAGGGACAATTTTTTTGCAGATTCTACTAGGTTTCTTATACTAAAATTTTTGAAGTTTTCAATCATATACTATGTATAATATCTCTCTACCAATCATCAAACCACCATTCTCCAAATACAGTACCGTGTTTACATTCGTGTAATTCACCTGTATCTTTGTGCTTGACAACTATTTTATCTTTATCCCATTCTATGAGTATACCATCAAATCCTGTTTCACAGAAATCTGTAGATACAAACACCTCTTTATTGATATAATCGTCCCAAGTCTCGCCTCTTCTAAGTCCCATTGTCATATTTTCTTCTTTTTTTTAATATATAAACCGTTTCGTGTAATAAAAGGATGATTCATTTTTCTGATAGAAATATAAAACGATAAACCAATAATAAAAAACATTTCTGTAAAAATAATTAAAATTAAAAGTAAATAATTCATATTTTCTCCTTCGCTTTTTTTTTTACAACTCTTTTATATCTATATCTATATCTATATCTTCAATATCATTATCCCACCACATTTCTTCAATAAAATAATCTTCACACGGTTTCAATTTTGATTGATTACATGGGGCATTTTCGCCAGTAAGTTGTTCTATGTCTATGATATTTCTATATTTAAGATTGTAATAATTTTCATTTATGACATCCCATACTTCTAAACATTGTTTATTAGAAATTAAATTATTATTCTCATCCAATTTTGATATTGGTAAATGTATTGAAGATAATGTAACAGATACTTTAAATTCTACTGAATACGGGTCTATTAAAGTAACTTCACAAATACCATCACTAATAATTTTTTTAATCTGTTCTGAAGTTTGTTTATGTTTCATCTCATACTCCTTTTTAATGTATATTCTGGGGCTTTATAAGGACAATAAAGATTGTATACTGTTTTTGACGTTTGTCAAGGGTAAAATCAGTGTTTTTTTCATTAATTTTCATATTACTCCTTTTTTCCATAATTTGTCTGCAAGTTTGTATTGTAATCGTTCGCATTCCTTCTCTCCGTCGCCTCGACATTTTCCTGTTGCAAATTGCTTCACATGAATCATTTCGTGCGTAATAGTTGCAACGAAATCCCGAATAGATTGATTGTTTGCAACGGTGATATGGAATTTATTGTCTTCTTCTTCATCCTCTACGCAAGTACCCCAACATTTGTAGGTTTTATGCCTACAAATCTCCATGTTGATATCAATACCATACAATTCAAGTTTAAAGTATTCAAGACACCATTGAACTACTTGTTCGGCAATATCTCGTTCTTTGTATGTTCCTAGTTTATAATCAATTATAATCATTAAATATTTCCGTTACCGTCTTCTGGTATGCACCAAGATGCACTTTTACTTTCTTTTCTATAATTAAAACTTTCCCCTGCCCATTCCGACCTGCCACCCCTGAGAAAATCTTCTACTTTTACTTTTTCAAATTTATGGTGTTCTACCCAGTCTTTCCAACTATCTCTTGCTTCTGTTGCAGACCATACCTCTATATTATTATATTCTTTATTGATTGCATTTCCATCGCCAAAGTTCTTTGGATTAACATGAGGTTTGCCTTGAAAGAAAGTGATTACTTCTATCGACCTATCTGTTAATGGTCTAAAGTATATTTCCCAACCTTCTTTGTTTTGAAGTTTATACATTTTTTCTGCCAATGCGACTTTGATATATTTATGTGCTTCGGGATTAAATATTGGTGTTCTCGTATTCATTCTTTAAACATTCTATTTAATTTTTTTGCCACTTCGTATACACTACTCGATTTTCCGTTTATTGTTATATTCCCATTTCCATCGACATTTGTTATATTCCCATTTTCATCGACATAAGAATCATTTCTTTGCATATTATCATTCTTTATCCAATTCTCCCACATTATTCTTGCAGTTTTATAGTCATGGGCTGATTCACGAGCAATCTGACCGTTTTCAAATTCTGCTATTCGTATATTATTGTCATTATATACCTTGAATATTTTCACCCACACCCCTCCTTCATCGTATTCTTCAAAAGACCGTAGTGCATATACTGATTTTGGTTTTAATATTTTTACTTTTGTTTTTTGGTTAGCCTCGTCGCATTCGGTACAATATATGTTGTCATCAATGGCTACCATAAAATCCACGGATTCTGTTTTACCGCAAGTATCACATATTCGGTGTATCATTTTGTTGTGTTTCTTTATGTTTGTTTGGTATTTGTTTGGTTCGACCTTTTGGGTCATTTTTTATATCGAAAAAAATTTTTGGTTTGATGTTTTTGAAGTCGCCGGAGTAAATAATTAGAGGACTCGCTAGCCCTTCCCAAAAAAAATAGGAGTCCCATCGCACCAACTGTTTTGTCCGGCACGGCAAAACTTTTAATTATAAATTTCAATATCATAATCGTCATCCTCATCATCATCAAGATTAATTTTAAAATCAGAATTTTTTAATTCTTCTTCTAATTTTTTTATAAAATCATCAATCGGGTTTTTATTGTTTTCATTTTTATGTAAATTGCGTTTGTGGTTTTTATTGTCATTCGCAATAAACCTATTCCATTTATTAATTTTATTATTAACAAATTCAAATTCTTCAATAGTAAAGTATTCTGGTGAAGCCATACTTTTTATATTATTATATAAATCACCCGCCTCTGATATAAGTGATAATTTCTCATTGTCTAGTAAACATTCATCAATTAAATTGCATTGATATACAAACACATCTAATTCATCACTTACCCTACATCTACTCGGTTTAATTTTACTCATACAAAGTACCCATCCTCATCATCGTTTTGTAGGAAGTCCAGTTGTTCGGCAGTTAGACCCTTCCTATGGTCAAATAGCCAGCAATCCACATCATCTAAAAATTCAAAATCACCATCATCTATTATGATGTCCCATTCTCCTCTCTCTTGGTTCTCATCAGGCATTGTTAGCATTACTCTTATTTTTTAGGTAATTTATTGATTGACCCTGACTATGTTGATGCGTATCATTTTTTAGATAATCTTCTACTTCTGATACCTCATATCCATCATTATTTATTCGGTCATCCCAAGCCGCTCTTGCATCACCAACATCCCATACTTCCGTATTACCCTTATTATCCTCTCTTTTAGTCCACGGATTCATATAAGGTTCGCCAGAGAAAAAGGTTATTATTTCTACTTTTGATAGGATGTCAGGACCCCCGCCTGATTCAATTGCTGCCAATGGTCGAAAGTAGATTTCGTATAAAGTTCGTTTGTTCCAAAGTTTATATAACATGTTTAACAAATCCTTGTTTTACTAGGGAGTTCCAAAATATTCTTGCCATATCGATTCGGTAATTACCCGCAACCATAGCAGAATCGTATGTCTTCCAACCTGTGTCACAATAATTGATAAACACTTGCATGGACATTACTCCATATGATTTGAACATATACTGTATTTCTATTTTCTGATTAATTAAATAATATTTTTTTTGTTCACTCATCTTATTTTGTTAAATCCTTGTGATATCAGTGAATTCCATAAACTTCGACCAACACTTACATGATAACAACCGCCAGAGTGATGTTCACCATCGATAACATCTTGACAATTTGAGTCCGTGCGATACATGGTTCCATGCTTGATTTGTACACCATCTTCGTGACCATCATTGTATCGATAGAAACAATACACTTCACCGCTTGGATGGTCTAAGAACCATTTTCCTGTTTTAGTTCCACTACTCAAAATGGACACTCATTTCCTGTTGCAGATGCGGTTTCAGTCGCATCTACAACATCGTTACCATCAGCATCTATGAGTTCGGCATCGATTTTCTCATAGAGTTTGATGAAACCTTCTTTTGTCTTATCGTCGAACCGAGCAAGCGAAAGTTGAAGTGCTTTTGACTTGTCATTGAATACGTTGTACGCCTTGACGATTTTCACGAGTCGGCGAGTAGAAACGATAGAGTCGCAACCATCTTGATAGAAAGTCTTGCGTATCATATCTGCCCATCGAGTAAGTTTGTCAGCGAAGTCATCATCGCCGCAACCTGAACCCATGAGAATTTTCTTCTCAGTAGCAGGAGTTGCATATGGCTGCTCAAAGCAATAATCGAATCGTTCAAGGAATGCTTCATTCATAACGCCAGTTCCCACGAAGTTCCCTGTATCATCGCCCTTGCCTTTTGTATTAGCAGTTGCAATCACAGCAAACCCATCAGCAGGAGTTACCCATTGACCGACTTTTTTGAGGAACACACCCTTGCCTTCAAGGACTGATTGAAGACACATAATTCGATTCGATGCGAGGTCAACTTCGTCAAGAAGTAGAACAGCACCAACCTTCATAGCAGTAACAACAGGACCGTCTTGCCACACTGTTTCACCGTTCACAAGTCGGAATCCACCAAGTAGGTCATCTTCGTCGGTTTGGCATGTAAGGTTCACACGGAAGCATTCTCGACCAAGGTCAGCACAAACTTCTTCAACCATCAAAGTTTTTCCGTTACCTGAAAGACCCGTCACAAAGAGAGTAACAAAGTTACCGCTCTTCACAAAAGTCTTAACATCAGAGTAGTGACCCCACTTCACAAAACCCTTAAATTTTTGTGGAACCAAAGTCACTCGGTCGCCACCCGTCATACCTTTTATAAGTTCAACTGCAACAGGTTCAACTGCAACAGGTTCAACAGGTTCAACAGGTTCAACTTCGACAGACGTAACACCATCGATTTCTGGAATTAGATATAGACCGCGACCGGCCTTACGATTTGCATCTTGGGTAATCCAAGATGGAGGAGAAGCGTATGCTTGAGAATTTTCAACTGCTTCGGCAAGTTCTTGCCGAGATACAGGAGAAGAAACTCCCATCCGCACCAACTCGTTTATCAGTTGGATTTGTCGTTTGTTGTGTTTCATTTGAAACCTCCAAGAGAGAAAAGAAAAGAAAGGGGAAGTAACGTCCTCCCCACTACTTGAATTATACACTTTTTGATAGGTGCTGTCAACCCATACAATCGATTATTTCCCCACAATTATCGCAGTAGGCATCACCATCATCATCGGTAATGACCCCACATCCACAGCAGGGGGTCAAGTCGAGAGGACATGGCTGGTCGATGTCACCGAGCCACCCAGAGTCCTCACATTGCAGTTGAGTATCAAAATCGTCTAGTTGTATAGTCATATCATGACTCCTTTCAAAATGGATTCTAACGAGTTTTGGGGTATATGTCAAGTGGTTCATGAGAAATATAAGTTTTTTGTTCGTTTTGGTCACTCCGCTTGTCGGAACGACAACCGGAGTGTAATCAGAAATTCGAGGTTTGTCAACCCCATATCAGGAAAAATCAAAAAATAAATAATAATTATGATTTTTTTTGTCAGACTGTATAACACCCGCCTGGCACCCAGACGGCACAAATCAAAAAATAAATAATAATTATGACTTTTCATTTGGGATTTAATACGGATTTGCCTGGGCAGATTTAACCAGGGGATTCAATCCGTATTCGTAATAATTATAATTCTTCAAGACCAGCACCGTCTGGGAGGGGTATAGTCCGGTAACAGGTATTATGTTAAATTCTCGACCCAAAAAAGTGATAAAAAGTGATAAAAATAAGAAAGTTTTTGCGTTTTGCTCTTGACAAGCATGACCGGGGGGGTTATAATAAAGGTGGAACAGTAATTTATTCAGACTGATATTTCCTGGTTCCACCTTCATTATATACCCCCGAAGGTCCCCTGTCAAGGGGGGACCGATAACAAATTTATATCATTTTTTATGCAAAATAATCCCTCAACCCCCTTGACACAGCCAGCCAAGTTGTTACTATACAAGTGTAATGCTTATGAACGCTACCAATAATAAACAGTCCAATTCCTTGCTTGCCAAGTGTATGGCGACTGAGAATATCAGAATTGAACATCAAGCGAATGCTGAAACCGCTTCGTTTGATATTAAAAATCGTGTCCTAGTCTTGCCTGTGTGGCAAGATATGACTGATTCGATGTATGATATGCTTATTGGTCACGAAGTGTCTCACGCTCTTCATACGCCCTTTGAGGGGTTCAATGAGTGGGTTATGAAGATGGGCAGCAAACACGCTAATCTTCGTAAAAACTTCGTCAATGTCACTGAGGATGCACGGATTGAACGTCTTATAAAAGAACGATTCCCTGGAATCCGCCGAGACTTCGCCTCAGCATATTCCGAATTTGCTGAACGCGACATCTTTGAAATTAAAAATAAAAATCTTTCTGAGTGTGGTCTAATTGACCGATTGAATCTTGAATCTAAACTCGGTCTATATGGTTATGCTAATGTTCCCTTCTCTGCTGATGAGCAAGTATGGGTCGAACGTATGGCATCGACTAAAACAATTGAAGATGCATATGCCCTTGCTGATGACCTCTATGACCTTTGGCTTAAAAACAATCCACAAGTCGATGACGATAATCAAGACGAATCTGGTGAACCTGAATCTGGTGAAGATGATGGTGAAGAAGATGGTGAATCTGTTGCTGGTGGTGATGGTGAAGAAGATGGTGAAGATGACGGTGAATCGTCCGATGGTGAATCATCCGATGATGATGGTGAAGATGACGGTGAATCGTCCGATGGTGATTCTGATTCCGATGGTGATGCTGAGTCTTCCGATAGTGGTGGTGAGTCATCCGATGGTGCTGATGATGATGGTGGTAATGAATCATCCGACAGCGACATGGGTGGTGAAGAAGATAACGGTAATCAAACTAGCGACGTTGATGAAACAGGATACACGCAAGATGCCTTTGATAATGCCATGCAAGACTTGCGGGACAAATCAGGAAATGATTATCACTACCATACAATTCCCGAAGTGTTGTTAGAGAATGTCATTGTTGATTATAAAACAATAAACGAGAAGTGGCAAAAGTATCACAAGACCCACGAATTAAATGACCGTTACATCAACATCAAAAATGAATCTGTTGATGCCTGTACTTCGTTCTTGACTAAAAACAAGTCAACAGTGAACTACATGGCTCAACAATTCCGCATGAAGCAAGCGGCAAACCAAGATGCACGAACTCAAATCAATAAGTCTGGTGTGCTTGATACAACTTCTATGATAAATTATCGTTGGACTGAAGATATCTTCGTCAAGAATGAAGTGGTTGCCGATGGCAAATCTCACGGACTCGTTCTCTTCGTTGATTGGTCAGGTTCGATGGATTCAATTCTCCAACCAACGGTTGAGCAACTCATGATTCTTACTGAGTTTTGCAACAAAGTTGATATACCATACGAGGTCTATGCTTTCAGTAGTCGTAATGCGAATTCTGAAAATAAATCACTACAAAATCCATATCAAGAAGGCAGTCATGTCCTTCGCCTTAACAACTTTACTCTCTTGAATCTTCTATCTTCGCGTATGACTCGCCGAGAATATCGAGAAGCATGCTTGAATGTGTATCAAGTAACAATGAATGATTGCCGTAGTCGATATCCTAGTTTCATGCAACTTGGATGCACACCACTTAACGAAGCGATAATTGCTTCCATGCAAATCGTTCCTATGTTTCAACAAAACAATAATCTTCAGGTTGTGAATGCTGTATTCCTCTCAGATGGAAAAGGTCATGGTCTTGGTGCCAAGTCTTACACCAAAGATGATGTTGATATAGTTCACGACCCTGTGAATCACAAAGAATTCACCCTTGCTGTTAATGAAGAAGAGACTGCAACATATCTTGCTGCTCTAAAAGCACGAACAGGTTGCACAGTCATCGGTATCCGATTACATAACCAACCTAATGTAAAAAACTTCCGATATCAATACTTCGATTCGGATGAAAATCTCAACGCTGCTGCTGCTCAATATAAAAAAGAAAAGTTTATTGAAGTCAATGCTGCGGGTCACGATGGTTACTTCATCGTCCGTGGGAAAATGAAAGTGGTTGAAGATGCGATGGACAGTCTCTCTGATGATGCGAGTTATGCACGAATTAAGAATGCATTCATGAAGTCAGCAACTAACGACAAAACAAGTCGCGTACTTGCCGGAAAGATAATTGACCTAGTTGTTGCATAATCCTCCTTGAATACACGGGAAGTGATTCTCCCGTGAAGAGAAAGACCCCACTGATACGAAAGTGTCGGTGGGGTTTTATTATAAATATAAGTATGGATTACAAAATGGTTGAAGTTGTTTGGGTTGATGCAGAGGAACTCGGCGAAGTCGGGTGGAATAACTTGTCAAAACAAAAGAAAGAAGCAAAAAAACCTTGCCCTACTATGCGTAGTGTAGGTTTTGTTTTACATGAAGATGATAGACACATATCACTCGCAAGTACACTCGGAAAAGATTTGTGTAGTACGGTTGAAAAGATTCCAAAAAGTTTTGTTAAACAAATTGAAATACTTTCATATTATAAAACAAAAAATAAAACGAAACGCAACCAAAAAAAATAACGGGCCCAGCCTGACTGAACAGAACGGCAAACCTATCTTTTCCCATATATTCCCAAAACACCCCAAAATCACCCACAGACACCATACTCACTGACATACCACAACCAATACCACCAAAAACATACATAATACAACATCAAAAGGATAACCAATATGGACAACAACCAATTCAAACAACTCAATGAGGACATATCAGACATCATCAACGAAACTAATAAAGCAGATACTGGCGAAGATGCAAAAGCAAAGAAAGCATACCAAGCCGCTCTCAATCAAATTGTTAGTATAAAGAAGCAAATAGTTAATTTTAATAAAAAACACAATAAACAATTTATATATTTTTCACCAGAAACGGAAAAAACAATGAAAAATCTAGAGAAAGCAGTAAACGTCGCAGTATCGAACATTCACAACCAAGTAGTACCAAAAAAAGGATAACCAATATGGACAACAACCAATTCAAACAACTCGAAAAAGATATATCAGACATCATCAACCCTCAACCATTAAACGAGGGTGATGGTAAAGAACAGCGTATGGCTAAAGCCCAAGAAATTTTTGCAAAGAAAATAATGAAAATTAGAGAAGATATACAAATTGCCTTCTATAAGGCTCAGCCATGGTTAGAAAAGAAAACAAAAACAAAAGTTATAAATGTTTTAAGAAAAACAAATGAACTACAAGCGGATTTAATGGATTATGTCAAAAAAATAAAAAAAGGATAACCCCTATGAAATCATTCAAACAACTCAATGAAGATATATCAAATATCATCAACCCTCAACCACTAGATGAAGCAAAGAGGAAGTCTGTATCTAAGGCAGATGTAAGTAAAGCAAATAAAATGCTTGCTAGTGTGAGAACCACCATAGACAATATGCGATATATGTTAGAACCGATGCGAGAAGAAATAGTACAAAAATCGAAACAATCAATTGACACTGGGAATCGAGGCATGACAGTTGGTCGTACAACCGAAGAGGCAGAAAGGGCATGGAAGAATGTCAACTCTGCTATAAGTGAAATGAATATCTGCTTAAATTCTTGGGGTGCAATTATATTGATACAGGCAGATATGATACGAGAAAAATCCAAACGGTGAAATCATTTAAAGAATATATTGATTGGGAAAAAGAAACAGGATTCATAAAAATGAAGGCAATTGTTGGTTCGGGTGGTAAGGGTACATCCGCCGAACATGCTGAAGGTGAAAGAGCAGTTATTCA
>Ga0208299_1002315_pt1 | contig 13000 bp, 12 predicted proteins | sample 15_taG_FD_184089 | JGI IMG/M metagenome (GOLD analysis project Ga0208299, IMG submission 184089) | Marine viral communities from the Subarctic Pacific Ocean - 15_ETSP_OMZ_AT15312 metaG (SPAdes) (version 2) | ecosystem: Environmental > Aquatic > Marine > Oceanic | place: Pacific Ocean | collected...
GGGCGAGTACGCATGCCGAGACGTAGGCCACACACTTGCACTCGACCGCCAACAGCGTCGGCAAGCGATGGGCATAGGCACGCACTACGAAGCGTCCAGATCGGCGCTGTACGCCAACGAAATGCTACTGGTCAGAGCCTTAGCTGACATGGAGTTTGTTGGTCAGCCCGTTGACGTTGACTACTTAGAGCGCGTCGGGTTGGATTTGGATCAGCAGATGGCAGAGGGCGGGCAGAAACTTGAGCGTTTGTTCGGTGGTCGCCACAAGTGGGGAAACGACAACGTCATACGAGAGCTTCTATTCCAAGAGTTGAAGTTGCCTATTGTCGCTTTGACTAAGCGAGGGCAGCCAGCGGTCGATAAAGCAGCGATGCACGTTCTGGCAGGCGAGCACAAAGGAGTCGAGCCACTGATGGAGTGGCGGGCACGCTATAAGGTGCGGAACACCTATACCGACAGCTTGATCTCTAAGGTCGATGCTCGCGGGCGGATTCACGCATCGTTTGTCCAGACAGGGACATCGACAGGTCGATTGTCGTCTAAAGCCCCAAACCTTCAGAACATTCCCAGCCGTCACCCGATCCTCTCGAAGCTTGTCCGACGCGCATTCGTCGTCGACCCTGATCAGACGCGGATTTACTGCGACTACTCGCAGGTAGAGTTGCGCCTTCTGGCTTGGATTACAGCTAATCCCACGTTGACAGCGGCCTACGAGAGCCACGCATATATGGGGCTTCTCAGCGGTAGACTCACCTATGAGCAGTACAGATCAGCACGACAATCCGAGGCAGCCGCCGATGTTCACGGCTTGGTAGCCGAGCGGGTCTTTGGTGCTGACCCCACAGCGCCTGATTTCAAGCGTCGGCGATCAGCAGCTAAGATCATCAACTTTGGTGTGCCCTATGGCGGCGGGCCAAACCTGCTGGTGACAAATCCAGAGCTAAGTTTGTCGGAGAAAGTGGCAAAGCGGTATTACAGCCAATACCACCAGCAAAATCCAGAGATTGAGAAGACCAAAGCACGCCTACTCCAGAAGATGCTGACGCACTCAGACCCTCATTTTGTCAACTGGGCAAGCCGCGTGCGCCACGGTCGACGCCTGCTTTGGGCCGATGAGAACCTTGTATCTGAAGAAGAACGAAGCATGTTTGCGTCACTTGTACAAGGATCAGCAGGGGAGCTAACGCGCTTCAGTCTGGTCAAACTGTGGTTGCTGCAACAGACAGGAAAGCTTCCAGCAGTCACGACATCCACCGTCCACGACGAAATCCAAGTCGATTGTGACACCAAGGATGAACACGAAGTAGCCATGATCGTTCAGCGCGAGATGGAAGGCTTCACAGGTCTTTTCGGGACAATCCCAGTGGTTGCCGATTTGGAGACGACGAGAACACATTGGGCCGACAAGGAGGATTACACCAATGAAACTAAATGAAAGGGTGCAGGGAATCGCAGAGCTACCACCAGTGGTAGTGAACGGGGAGGAATACACAGGAAGCTATCTTGCGCTGATGGTAGCTTTGAACCCCAACAAGGCGCTGGAGGAAGCAGCGAGGACGCCACAGCTTGTCGCTGAACTTGGACGCCTTGCCGCAGCAGCGCATCGAGCCAAGCAGGAATCGGAAGTCGCCTACCGCATTTGGCGGGATGGAACGCTTTTCAGCGTCACAAACAGCCTTGAGGCTGCTAAGAAGGCAGGCTTTGAGTGCGCGGTAAATCCAGGGACAGACAGCAAGGGCAAAGACAAGCCTGCGAAATGTCCGAGTGTTTCGGTTGCCGAAACATGGCTGCGAACGCAAGACGAGTACGCCGAATACTACTCGACGACAATCAAAGCCGAGGAAGCTTGGGCGACAATCCACGCAGCACTTGACGCTGCTGGCCAGCGCACTTGGGCGATCCGAAGTGCTGAGGATAATCAAAAAGATCGGGAGGTTTCAGAATCCCGACGCATAGAGAAGATTGATAGCGAGGCGAACAAGCCGCGCCGAAAGGGGCCGCCCCCACCACCTGCACAGCGGAGTTGAGATCATGGCAAGAGATATGAGCGTCTACGAGCGCGAACTAAACAGAATGCAAGCACGCAGCAACAAGCGTTCCAGCGGGAATGACTACACTTGGCTGAAGCTGGACAAACCCGCGAGGACTAATGAGCAGACCCGCGCACGGTTGCGGATTGTGCCGCGATTGTCGTCAGACGGAACGCCTCATGACGAGTTTTGGGTCACGGTCGACCAGCATATTTTGAAGGTCGACGGGAAAATCAAGGTGCTTGTCTGTCCAGACAACCACGACGACAACGGTGGCAGCGGCGTCTGTCCGTTGTGTAAGCTTTCGCGGGATCTGTACTCCAGCCGCGACCCAGCTTACCTTGGTCTTGCGCGAGAAATGTCTACTCGTGTTCGGGTATTCGCGAACGTGATCGCAGTCGACAACATCGGAGATCACGAGGATAACAAGCCTCAAATCTGGGCTTTCAGTCGCACTATCCACAACGCCTTGCTGGACATCTGTGTTGCCAAGCGTGCGTTCATCGAAGATCCTGACGAGGGCCGCGACATCTTGCTAACAACAAGGCGCATCGGGCCGCAGCGCATTGACATCCGTTACAGCGTTACGGATATGGACAAGTCAGCGATCCCAGACGAACAACGTGAGATCGTCAAGAACGCTCACGATCTTGAGAGCATGGCAAAGCCTGCCGAGTTGGATGAGCTACACGAGGTAGCAGCACAGCTTGACCCTCGCCCAGCAGGGGCCGTCAGCTACCACGAACCAGCTACACCAGTGGAAGCAGCACCAGTTGCGCCACCAGCGGCACCAGAAGCACCACCAGCGCCTGTTCAATCCGCACCAGCGGCCCCTGAACCAGCGCCAGCGCCTTCAGGCATTGTGTACCACCTGCACAACGCCAACGGGCAACAGGAGGGTCTGACAGCAGCGCAAGTGGCAGAAGCGGTACTGGGCAACGAAGGCGACACGCACAACGTGTGGGCAGACGGGATGGACGACTGGCAAGACGCGAAAAATGTCGATGAGATCAGCGCGGCTGTCGCGGCAGCGCGTCCACAGCCTACGAAGTCGGCACCACCTGCACCACCAGCAGCACCGTCGGGCGGGCCACCCAGCCCCCCATCACTGCCGAATCAGAAGGCGTTTTAGCCGACGACAATCCGCAGCAGCCTCAGTGTTTTGGTCAATGGTGGCCAGATGATCGAGGCTGCTGCGAATGTCCTGTGATGGCGGATTGTCGTCTAAGCGCGGGGCACCCATCTGATTCGGATTTTAGTCTCGAAGCTGCACTCAAGGAGATACACGGTGAAACGTAAAGCCCCGCCTATTCCAAAGCCAAAGCGACCACCCGTCGACTTGTTCGCTCGCACACTTGCCAAGCATGTCAGAGACGCGCATGGGCAAGGCAGCGCAACAACACTCGACATGAGCGATCAGCTTGGCGCTCCACGCGGCTACGTCGGCTGCAACAACATTGCGCTCGAACGGGCGTTGGGCACGAAAGGCATTCCGTTGGGCAGGATCACGGAGATCAGCGGTTGGCCGGGAGCGGGCAAGTCGACGATGCTCGACCAGATTCTGGCACAGTGTCAGCGCGAAGGCGGGGTTGGTGTCCTTGCAGACACCGAGCGAGGACGCAATCGAGCGTATATGGCGTCACTGGGGGTCAAGCCTGAAAGCTTGGTTTGGATCGGCGGGCGCACCGTCGAAGCGATGTTTGATGAAGTCGAGACGCTCGCTCGAACCGTCGCACATGTCAATGCTATCGCATGGTTGGATGCACTGTCCCGCGCAGGTAAGAAGGTTGCCAAGCCACCGATGTACAAGTACGTCGTTTTCGACCCAGCCGACAGCAGCAAAAATCGTAAACCTGTCGCCAGCTATGATTTTTGCCAGTGGGGAAGGGCGCAGGCGGCTGCGCTTATGGAATGGCAGAAAGACCAAGGTATCCAAGCAACAGGCATTCGCGACACAGCTTCACGCGACCTACTGAAGCCAGTTGTGCTCTACGGCGAAGGCGACGAGCGGAAGCAGGCGCTCGCAGACTGGCTCGCAGGCGTCCCTAACGACTACGCACAGGCTGCCGACCGTCCTATAGTCATTGGGTGGGATAGTGTCGCTGGTACGGCAACAGAGGCTGAGTTGGAGGGCAGCGCAAGAGACGTTCACCCAGCGACAGCAGCTAAGGTCATCCGTCGAAATCTCAGACGGCTGATACAGCTTATCGACGACGAAGCAATCGCTATGATTTTGATCAATCAGCGGTACGAAAAACTGAATATCGGCGGCGGTCGACGAACTTGGGGCAAGCAGTCAGAGACGTATGGCGGCGGCGGTATCAAGTACCACACGACAATCCGTGTCGAAGTCGACAAGTGCGGCGAGATGTACGCTCCTGGAAAAAGCAGAGCAACAGGGCACCCACCAGTTGGACAAGAAGTGCTGATCAAGGTGCCTAAGAACAAGCTCAACGACCCCTATCGAACAGAGCGGTATGGGCTGATTTTTGGAGAAGGTGCCAGCGACGGTTGGAGCATCTACGAGGATCTGAAGGAACGCGGGATCATTCGCGTTGGCGGCGGCTGGAGTCGGTTTACAGACTCGTCGATCCTTGACGGCGAGGACAAGAGCTTTCGCGGCTGGTCAGAGTTGACAGAAATGATGAACGAAGACCCAGAGCTACGCGCAAAGTTGAACGACATTTACTTGGATGGCCGATAATATGGGGAAAGGCATGGATGCCATTAGAGCAACGAGTGATCTACACCTGACGCAGCGAAGTGCGGAATATGTCTTTCGAGCATTGGAAGCACTGCGCGAAGACGCAGAAAAGCGCGGCGGGCACACCGTGTTGGTAGGCGACATTTTCGACCAGCCAAATCAGATGCACATGCCGACGTTCAACAGGTTGCGAGACTTTCTGATGAGCTTCAAAGGCAAGGTTTGGATTGTCGTCGGAAATCACGATCAATATGAAGGGCAGCGGAACGCACTCGAAGCCCTCGAAAGCAAAGACGTTCATGTCATTAGCCAGCCGACCCTAACACCTATCGGGCTGATGATGCCCTACCTGCACCCATCCGAGTTCTGGAAGGCGACGAAGTGCGTCACCAACAGCATCGGTAAACCAGCGCACAAAGACGTTTGGTGGACACACCAAGGTTGGAAGGGCAGCTACCTAAACAACATGGTCAGGGATCGCGATGGCTTATCTCCACGCGACTGCCCAGCGGATTTGGTCATCACAGGGCACTACCACGCGCCTCAAAACGTCGGGCCAATCATCTATTGTGGATCGCCGTACCAAACGACATTCGCCGAAGAAGGACAAGAAAAGGGTTGGCTGCGTTGGGACGGTGACAGGCTACCTAAGCGCATCCCATACGACATCGGCGCACCGAGGCACTTTACAGTCTACTGGAACCCAGAGAGCGGGCCGCCAATAGTGCCTGACGGGATCAAAGAAGGTGACAAGGTCAGAGTCATGACACCAGCTACCCGCAAAGAGGCGAAGTCAGCCGCCAAGCAGCTAAAGGCAGTCGGGCTGGAGGGCGCTGCTATTGTCGCTCAACCCGAAGCCAGTTCTGTCCTGACCCGTTCGGTCTTGTCTGAAAAACCAGTTGAGGCAGCGCGAGAGTTCATCGACGCTGAACACGGGCCGCAGGCGTTGAGCCTGAACCCAGTAGAGCTACACGAATGGGCGGAGGCAACAGGGCTATGGGATTGATCGTCAAAAGCATTCAGATCGAAGGGTTCGGGAGCTACAAAACAAAACAGACCGTCACGCTGAACGGGCAGGGGCCAGTCGCCGTCGTTGGCGAGAACGGCGCGGGGAAGTCCACAGCCGTTAGCAAAGCATTGACTTGGTGCCTGTACGGGAAATGCCCACCAGAGCGCATGGGCAGCGGCACAAGAGCGATCAGCGGCAAAGCCGTCATCGGTACAGGGCTGAAGAAAGCGACGGTCGCAGTGACGCTTACAGGCGACAAAACCACCTACACGATCACCCGTGTTCGCGGTGCCCGATCCGAAGAAATCACGGTGGCCAAGAAGGAAGGCCGTAAGAAGTCCGAGAAGCTACCAAGCGAGCAGACGACAATCGACACGATCATCGGTGCAGACTACGATGTGTTCACGAAAACAGTTGTACGCGGGCAGGGCGATCTATGGTCATTCAGCGAAGCGACCGACAAGCGCAAGCGTGAGATTCTGGACGCGATCAGCGGAGCAGATGAGCTTGAACGCTACCACGAAAAGGTGAAAGCAGAGAAGAAGCGAGCAGACGAGGCGCACAAGGCTTGCCAGAGGCAGGCTGACTACCTCGAAGACCGATTGTCGTCTTTGATTAGATCGGTGGAACAGGAGACGACCAGCGCCGAAAACTGGGATGGAGAGCAGACCGCCAAGATCGCCAAGGCGAAGCTTGATCTCGAAGCATACGAGGCAGCGGTAGCTGACGCAGCGAAGCACGATAAAATGCTTGACGACAATCGAGAAGCACGGGCGAAGCTTGAGAAAGAGGAACCCACGCTTGACCGCACACCCTACACAGACGCGGTGAAGTCAGCGAGGGACACCTACACAGCAGCCCACGCGGAAGCCCATGCAGCGCGGCAAGAGGTCGCCAAGTTGTCATCGTTGACAATGGGTGATCCATGCCCAACATGCACACAGCCAGTTGGCCCAGCGGTGATGAATACGCTGACGACAAGTCAAGCCACAGCCGACAATCTCGGCAAAGCCTGCGACGGCACACAAGCATTCGTCAAAGAGTGTCAAGAGGTGCTCGAATCAGCAGACGCTTGGCTTGTCTCAGAGCGTGCTGGGTGGCAGGCAAGGCTGTTCGGCATACCAGCGTTGTCACCAGAGCTACCAGCGGCGGAAAGCGCACTACGCCACCAGCAATCACGGGTTGCAGACTTGGAGAGCGTGCAGAATCCGCACATCTACGCCAAAGACAAAGCACAGCGTGAGTTGGCAGGGGTGCGGCGCGATGCAGCGGTAGCAGCAGCAGCCGCGCAATCAGCAGCGGTGCAAGTCAAGGCAGCGGAAGCGTGGGATCAGGCTTTGGGGGCCAAGGGAGCACGCGCACAGATGGCAGCGGGGGCTTTGCTCACCATTGAGTCAGCAGCGAACCAGTGGCTAACAGTTCTGAGCGACAAGGGTATGAGCATCGACTTTCCAGCGACGAAGGAAATCAAAGGACGGGTCAAGGAAGAAATCCAGACCATCGTAAGATCCGTCGAAAAGGGGAAAGAAATCGAGCGCGATCTGCTCACCTACTCAGGGGGTGAAAGGCGGCGAATCAATCTCGCAGTCGATCTCGGAGTGGCAGCAGCATTCACCCGTGGGAGCGGGCTGGCATTGTCGTTACTTGTGCTCGACGAAGAAGTATTCAGCGGGCTTGACGAGGGCGGGAAATCGTCGGTGGTGACAGCTTTACACGGTGCAGGAATCGCAGACATCGTTATTATTGACCACGATCCGCGATTGTCGTCTGTCTTGAATAGGACATTGGAAGTAAGCAGAGACAGCGACGAGCACAGCAGAATCAGGGAGCTTTGAATGGCAATCAGAATAGGAATCGACAACGGCGCTAAGGGCGCTATTGTCGCGATCAACGAAAAGCACGAAGCGGTTTTCTACGCGCCGATGCCAGTCGTTGACGTTGGGGTCATGCGGAAAGGCAAGCGGGGCGTCAAAAACATTCTCGACATGCGAGCAGTCATCGACATGTTCATAAGCATGAAAGAGGTAGCGTCGTGCGGAGATGGCAGCATTTTCGCAGTGCTGGAGCATGCTCAGGTTTTTCCTGGGGAGGGACGCAGTACAGCGTTCACAGCAGGGCGCGGCTACGGTGCGCTTGAGATGGCGTTGGTGGCGTTAGAAATCCCCTACGAGATCGTCAGGCCGCGCAAGTGGCAGAGCGCAGTTCTGAGCGGCGTAGAAGGTGCAGACACCAAGGCACGCAGCGTGATCAAATGTCGTCGAATGTTTCCCCAAATCGACCTAACTCCGGGAAGGCGAAGGAAGCCCATGGACGGGATCGCAGACGCTGCAAACATGGCACTATACGCCATGAACCTGATGCCTTTGGGAGCTTGAGCCATGGCAAAGAAAAAGAAAAGAGCAGCGCCACCGAAGCCGACTAAAACCGAGCTACACAAGGCGACAATCGCAGAGAAGCAGCGCAAAGCCACATTCAGAGGATTCTTGCGGTACATCCAGCGCCATGGCGCATCCATCCGTGAAATCTGGGAGACAGAGCGGATCGAGGACAGCGATACGTCGCCGATGATTCGGGACGTTCTGACATGGTCGGGATTCTTGGCAGCGTCATCAAAAGGGCAATGGCGTCTCAGACGAGATGAGCACTGGCGAGAAGTCAGTGCAAAGGTGTTGGCTCATGTCCAGACCGAGGCGGTGCAGGCTGAAATCCAAGAGATTCAAGCGTTGGAGTCAATGCGCGGGCTTGTTCTTGAGCGGATCACGGGCAACGCCGTCACAGGCATCTTGCCAGCTATGCCTAAGAGCCTTGAGGGGGCCGTAGGAGCGTTCGTGCAGCTTGACAAGCGTATCAGTCAGAAGCGCGGAACAGTCACCGACAGCACAGCAACAGCGGCGGTTGCAGGCGGTTCGATCACAGCGGCAAGCGGTGGGAAGCACGCAGCGTTGACCGACGGATCACCATTGAGTGAGGAAGAAATCTCAGCAATGAGTCGCGCTCTTGCGGTGTCAAGGGCGGGCCTTGATGAAACCGAGGCAGAGAAGGAGGACGACACGGTCAAGCTTGAGCCTGTGAAGATCACAGCGCCACCAGTAGACGACAATCAAAAAGTTCAAGAGGTTTCAACCGTTACGGGCATAGAGAAGGGTGAACCCAGTGGAGCCTGAACCCTATGAACACCCTCGAAGCAGCACGCGATTATCTCGATCAGAACCTTGACGACGGAGTGGCTTGCCCGTGTTGTGGGCAGCATGCCCAGCAGTACAAGCGCAAGATCAACAAAATCATGGCAGCAGGGCTGATCGGGCTTGTTCGGGAGTTTGATCGCACCAAGACGTTCGTGCATGTTCACGACATTCCGCTTGGGGATCGTGACGTTCGTTCAATGGGTGGAAGCTTTGCTTTGCTGGCGCATTGGGGGCTTATCGAGCCTAAAGTGAACGACAATACAAAGAAGCGTTGCAGCGGGTTCTGGCGACCGACGAAAGCGGGGATCGCTTTCGCTTGGAAGCAAGGTAAGGTCGCGGAATATGGGGTGTTTTACAACAACACAGTGCTCGAATGGAGCGTGTCGAAGATCAACATCGTCGAGGCACTTGGACGGGAGTTCGATTACTCAGAGCTTATGGGGCTGACAGCATGAGCGAACGCGACTGGAAAGTCATCCACAGCAGCAAGTCCCACAAGTGGCGAACACCCTTGGAGGTGTTCGAGCCTCTAAACAGGCGCTTCCGTTTCAAACTGGACGCAGCAGCGTCTAAAGAGAACACGAAGTGCGCTGATTACATAAGTGAAGATCAAGACGGTCTGAACGGCCTACCATGGGTCGAGCACATACGGAACCCAGAGCGATATGATGCAGTTTGGCTGAACCCACCCTACGGACGGGACGTTGGCAAGTGGATGCAGCGAGCATACGAGCAGAGCCAGCAATGCGGCTTGATTGTCGTCTGTCTTGTCTTTGCATCCACGGACACAACGTGGTGGCGTGACTGGGTCTGGCGTGCAGAGCATGTCAAGCTACTCACAGGCAGAATCAGATTCTTGGATCACGAAGGGGTCGAACAGTCAGCAGCGCCGAAGGGATCTGCGATTGTCGTTTTCAAACCAAACTACCCTTTCTCGAAACCCAACATCGAGCTTTTGTCAATGCAAGAACTCGAAAAGGCGTGGTACTGATGCCAGCCCCGTACCTAAAGTAGACGACAATGACCAGTTACCAAGCAATCGGCCTTGCAGAAGGCTTTATTGAGCCAGAAGGCTCAGAGACAGAGCAGAACGAACAGATCGTCGCAGCATGGCAGCACCTTGTGGACACAGGGCTTGCTTGGACGTTGCAGGGGTGGTTCGGACGCACAGCAACAGCGATGATCGAAGCAGGGCTGATTATGCAGGCGAAGGCGGCGGAGAAGCCAACGTGACCCGACGGTTGTTTTTACGAGTAGCTGATCCTATGGCCTTCTTGCGCCTAATCGCGAAACTGCGCGTTGCGCTGACAGACGGCAGCACTTTACAGCTTCAGAAAAGTGGTGAACACACATCGACCGTTCCTGAGCCGAAGGCAGTTAGACCGCTGGCGGCCCACCCACCATGGGAGGACATGCCTCGATTTGTCCAAGAGCGTGACCGTCCATTAGCGACAATCAGAATAGACACCGACGCCGATAGCTCCGAGCTATCGACCATTTTCGACCAAACGATCACCGACAAGACTCAGAGTATCTGGTATCCGAAGCTAAAGCGCGGCTTGGGATCTTGGGGCTGGTTGTCGGACACAAACGTGCAGCCTCGCTATCCCCTTTATATCATTAGCAAAGGGCGTCCAAAGTGTATCACAGCGCGGGCGCTGGCAAGGATGGGCGTACCCTTTCAGATTGTCGTCGAACCCAGTGACGTAGCCAGCTACCGTGCTTTGTGGGGCAGTCGCGTGATCACAGGCGAGTTCGACACGACCACGCGGTCGTCGATCCCAGTCAGAAACTATGTAGACCAGATCGCGCCCACCACGAAGTATTGGCTTTTAGACGACAATATCGAGGACTTCAACTATTTGACTGACAACCAAAAATACGTCGTCAGAACCCCAGCAATCTTTGCAGCTACCGAAGATTTTGTGGAGCGGTACACCAACATCGGGCAGGCAGGGTTCAACTATTATTCGTTCAGCAAAAAGACAGAGCGCGTTCCACCATACTACCTGAATACGCGCATCTATTCCTGCACACTAATGATCAAGGACGTAGACATCGAGAGGGATGGCGGGAAGCTTTGGCGGGGGAGGTACAACGAAGACACCGATCTGTCGCTCAGGATTCTCAAAGCAGGCTACTGTACTGTGCTCATGAACGTGTTTCTGGCAGGCAAAGTTTCGACGCAACGGATGAGCGGTGGCAACACTGACACGGTTTACACTGACGGTGACGAACGGAAAGCCTTTGCAGAGTCATTGCGTGAACAGCACCCAGACTGCGTTGAGGTTGTTCGGAAGTTCAAACGGTGGCACCACAAGGTCGATTACAAAAGGTTCAAACAGCAGCTAATCGTAGGCGATCCGCACACAGTGCGTGACTACGGGTTGAGGCTTGACCCGCAAGGCCGCGATTACACTGCCCCAGTGCCTAAGAAAAGAGCAGCGCCACCAGCAAAGGAGATCAAGATGAAACGCGGAACAGCTTTGTTGGACGCTTACAAGAGCTTGAAGGCAGTGAAGAAACCGCTACCAGAGAAGCCAGTAGGGACAACGCTACTCCACAACAGAGGGCAGGCAATCGCGCTCACAGCGTATGCACTTGAGGCACTCACCAATGAACAGCAAAACCTCGTTTGGGCCGTGGACTTAGAAAACGACGTAGGAACGCCCGACGGACTCAACGACCCAGACGGATATTCTGACAGCAGATGGACAAAGACAATCGCCCGTTTGAACCAAGCCTTGAAGATTCACAGAGAGCAGAACAACATGGGTAGAGAGCAGAAGATCGTAGAGGGCAAGGAGACGGGCTTCACCATGATCACAAAGTGTCATGTTGGAGACTTTACAAGCAGTGAAACCAGATGGTCAGCAGTGGAGCTACTTGAGCGACAATCGGTGACTATTGCATCGTTTGCACAGTTTCCGCCGCCCTACGCGCCGTGGCTCTTGAAGACCACCAAAGAGATACACACCATGACAGAGAGTAGGACTACCATAGAGAGCTACTTTATAGATGGAGTACCCTTCTGATTCTTGGATTGTCGTCTACTTTCAGTTCCTCAGCTTACCCCAGCAGGGGAGGCGTGCAGCAGCGGGGATCGAGTGGGGGCAGCTACGGGCAAGCTTTATTGTTGTGGTGATAGCGGGATTGTCGTCTTAGATTCTTTACGACAATCGAACACAAGCGACAATACAGTTGGAAGCGGTAGACCGCATGCGGCTGCGCTCACAAGAACCCTAAAATGGACACCACGCGAATGAACGACAATAGCAGCAAGACGACAATCCAAGACACGAATACCATACGACAATCAGCGGGGGCAGGCGGGGGCCGCGTACCCACCAAGGACAGCGAATACCCCACCACCATAGACGACAATAGCCCACCACTAAGGCCACGGCGCAAGGTATACCCAGCGATCCGTAAGAGGCCAGTGTGCTGAGGTAGCATAGGGGGAGGGGCACATGGGGGTGTCTGTGGGGAGGCTTTATCTACGGTCACACAGCGACCCTCTCCCTGTACATAGCTGGCCATAGGCAGAGCATAGGGGCCGCTGTACCACGCTGTCCCTAAGCGATAGGGTGAGGGCACCCCGTGTGCTTGCCGAGACGTAGGGGGGTATCGTGGAGGGCATCCGTATTTGCTTGCTTCTGCCTGCTTTTATATGGATTGGCCCTCTGAAATCCGAGGGTGGTTTCAACTCAACTTTGACGACAATCAAACGCTTCCGCCCAGCGGGGAAAGCTTTCGCCCAGCTTTCGCCCAGCTTCAGAGCAGCTATCCCCGGCACGGCGTGCCAGGAACACCAGGGGAATCGGGTATTAGACGACAATAGCGCAGGCGAGCTATGGGCCGATTGTAAGAAAGTTTACCCCGACGGTAAGAAAGTTTACCACCAGCATCTCAGCTTTAGACGACAATACGCGAATGATGCAATTCGTATTTGAACTAAAGCAATTCAAATATGAATTGCATGGTCTTGCTGGCAATCTGAAACGTAGACGACAATCCGCCGTCTACGGATTACGCTGATTACCCTTGGGGTGTAGTTCAACTGGCAGAACGC
>Ga0208299_1002319_pt1 | contig 12979 bp, 15 predicted proteins | sample 15_taG_FD_184089 | JGI IMG/M metagenome (GOLD analysis project Ga0208299, IMG submission 184089) | Marine viral communities from the Subarctic Pacific Ocean - 15_ETSP_OMZ_AT15312 metaG (SPAdes) (version 2) | ecosystem: Environmental > Aquatic > Marine > Oceanic | place: Pacific Ocean | collected...
AGAAATGAATGGGAGAGATGTAGATGGCAAACTTGCTACTTGTTAAACATTCAGATTGCAAAAGGTAAAAAGTTAAAACTAACTGACTTGATAGAATTTGATTGGGATAAGAAAAAAGAGGAAGTAGATTTTGAGGAGTTAAAAAATAGAGCGGAATACATTAAAAAACTAAGCGAACATGGCTAAAAAAAGTATAGGTTTACTCAACATAGTATTTGGAGCTGATTTAAGAGGATTTGATAGGGCAATGAAAAAAGCCCAAAAAAGTTTAAAAAAGTTTGGCTCATCAATGAAGCGAACAGGGGCTAATCTAACACGAAATCTTACACTACCTCTCCTTGCATTAGGAGCAGCAAGTATAAAAGCATTTGATACACAGGCAAAAGCGATTGCCCAAGTAGAAGCTGGATTAAAATCCACAGGAAATCAAGTTGGATTAACATCTAAGGAGCTACAAAAAATGGCTGCCGATTTACAAAAAACGACTTTATTTGGAGATGAGGTTATATTAAAAGATGCAACTGCTCAGCTTTTAACATTTACTAATCTAACTAAGGAGAACTTTCAAATGGCGCAAGTTGCGGCTTTAGATTTAGCTACAAGATTAGACAAAGATTTAAAAGAAACTACAATTCAGTTAGGAAAAGCTTTAAATGATCCCATATTAGGAATTACTGCATTAGGAAGATCAGGAATACAGTTTACTGAAAAGCAAAAAAGTACTATCAAATCTTTAGTTGAAACAAATAAACTTGCGGAAGCTCAAACTTTAATATTGAAAGAGCTTGAAATTCAATACGGAGGGAGTGCCGAAGCAGCAGCAAAGGCAGGAATGGGGCCTTTACAGCAATTAGGAAATGCATTGAGTGATGTAGGCGAGAAGATTGGAGCAGAATTATTACCAATAGTTATAGAAATAGGCAATAAAATAAAAGGTTTGCTTACATCTTTTACAAGTTTAGATAAAGATACACAAAAAGTTATCATAACCATAGGATTATTGGCTGGTGCAATAGGCCCTCTACTATTTATAGTAGGGCAATTAACATTAGCTTTTGCTGCTTTATTTACGCCAGGAGGAGTAATTTTACTTGGGATAATAGCATTAGCTGCTGGATTAGTTTATGTAGTAGATAATTTTGAAGCATTGAAGGAAAGATTGAGTGATTGGGATTGGTGGAGAAATGCTCTTATTCAAGCAATGCAATGGGTAATAGAGTATAGCCCTTTATCTTTACTTATAAAAGGATTTAATGAAGTTCTAAAATTCTTTGGCAAGAATCCAATTCCGAATCCTTTTGAGGATATAGCAGATGCATTAGAAGATTTAAAGGTTGAAACAAAAGAATATGAACATGAATTTGGAAGTTTTGCAGATGCAGTTAAAAATGCAGCATTAAAAGCAGGTAAAGCATTATCAGGATTAGGAGGACTTATGGGAGTTGGTGGTGGTGGAGGCACAACAACCGATCCTGATATTCCATTTGCACTTGATCCTAAGAGTGCTGGTGCTGGCGCTCCTTTTATAGGGCCATTAGAACAATCAGCAGAAGCACTTGAAAAAATTAGAAAAAAAATGTTAGAAGTAAATGCTGCAACTGCTTTATTCTCAGATATAATGCAAAATTCAATGATGGATGCAGCAAATGCTCAGGAAGGATTTTTCCAATCATTATTTGAAAATCTAAAAAGGGCAATAAAACAAATGCTTCTTCAATTAGCAGTTCTTACTGCAATAAATCTTATGCTTGGAGGGAAAGGGACAAAAATTATGGACGCATTTGGAAAAGCAAAAGGTAAATTACTTGGGATTCCAGCTGGTGCAAATGGATTATTAGCAACAGGGCCTACTCTGGCTCTTGTGGGAGAGGGAAGTGGAACAAGTATGGCGAATCCTGAGGTGGTTGCCCCTCTCGATAAGCTCAAATCGTATATAAGCGGTGGAGATATGAGAGTAACAGGAAGATTAGTTGGAAATGATATATTTTTAAGCAATGAAAAAGCAGGAGTTAGCCGAAATAGATTTGTGTAATGGCATTTGAAAGAAGATATGAAAGTACATATTTTTCGCTAAATGGAACGGAATACTATCTTGAAATAAGAGATCAGAATTGGCCCTCTGGAATTGGAGTTAAGGAAGCTGATTTAGGAGTTGGAGGATGTGCGATTCATTACGATATGGAAGGGGAGCAAAAATACTCTCCAATCATTGCATCAAAAATGGATATTCCATTTCTTGTAAAAGATGGAACGGATGCAGTATTCATAAAAAACTTAATAGAAGATTATAACGAAGGAGATGTAGTAGTAGCTTTATATAAAGGTAGCTCTGCTACATATAAGCCTATTTGGGCTGGTTATCTCTTAATGGATTTAGGCGCACAACAAGATGTTAGCTACCCTTATGAAGTAAAAATAACTGCCACAGATGGGCTTGCAAGATTAAAAGATATAGGATTTTGGAGTAATGAAGCTACCCAACTTACTTATGCCCATAAAGGACACGAAAGGATAACCTATTGGCTTGGTCAAATCTTAAATAAACTTACACCGCCAGGAACTACACAAGGGATTTCTTCTGATGCAATAATAAGGGCGGCTGTAAATTGGTATAATGAGAAGCATGATAACGCTGGAACTACTTTCGGGCCTTTGTATCAAACTCAGATAAAAATGGGGATGATGGAGGATAGGAATACTGCTGGGAATGATTCTGTAAGAAATTGTTATGATGTTTTAAAGGATTTATGCACTACTTTTGGGATGAGGTGCATTTATTGGAAACATAGCTTTTATTTTATTCAGTTGGATGGATATAATACAGCAGAAAGTGGAACATTAGTTAGCCCCACTAATATAAACACAAGGGATTATAGTTTAGCAGACCCTCCTGTTCATACAGCAAGTAGAGATTATCTTGGTACAGCTTATCTTGCAAGATATAACCAGAATATTGAAAACCAAACAACTCCAGGAAAGGGGATTCAAAAATTAGCTGGGACTACCTATCAAAACTATCCTGTATTAAAAAGAGTTAGTGCTGATTTTATAACTGCAAATGACCAAAATTATTATAGAGGATTTCCAGAAAGTACGCCTTTTTATACAGGAATAACAACCTTCGATATTGTTAAAGTTGTACAACAAAAAATGAATGATCCTCAAAGTGCTACCAAAATTCTTTTGAGAGTACCCTTAACTTTCCAACAAGATACATCAGTTGCAAGTTATAGTCAAATCTATGATAATTATAGAGTAAAGTTCTATTGTTATATAAAAGCGACTATCCCACAAGGCCCTCCTCCTGCAACAGGTACAGGAACAGATCCTCAATACTTAAGATATAGTGGAGGCAGTTATTCTTGGACAACAACTTTGCCTACTTGGGGGCAGTTTATTCTATTACAAAGCCCATTACTAACTGCTGCTGATACAGGAGTACAGATTCTTACACCTTATAATAGTAATGGGGGGGAATTACCCCCTTTTACAGGGGTAACAGGAACTTGGGAGTTTGAGATAATTTTACAAGTATATCAGCAGACTTCAGGATTAAAAGATCCTGTAAAAGTATATGCAGGAACTTCTGGCACATCTGCAAATGGATATGATTATACAACGCATGGAGTAAAATGGGCAAATGCTTTAGCTCCTAATGCTGGGATTACATTTAGCAATATCAGCACCAACTCTGCTGGAGTAACTGCTCAAAGTTGGTTTGATCCTAATGGAAATCCTTTTTTAGGAGATTTATTCCTATTAAATTCATCTCTAAGTGTTGGCTCAATGGGTACAAAAGTAATTACTGAAACTAATGAGAATGACACTTCTCAACTCTTTTTAGGGCAAATGTTCTGGGGAGATAGCCCTATGGATTCAGATCCATCAAGTATTAAAGTATGGGATGGTGCTGCTTGGGAATTTACCGATCCAACAGGAGAATGGGGAATAGGTACAATAACACCAGCAAGCCCTGTAAGCTTAACAAAATTACTCCTAAAAGAATATTTAGATGGGCAAAGCTTTCATGTATATAAAATGAATGCAAGAATAACATTAAGTGCGCATAATAAAAATCAAACGGATGCAAGTGGGCAGCGGCCAAAATATGTAAATCCAATAGGAAGAATAAATGATGTAGATGGGAAAAGCTATATATTTTTAAGGGGTACATTTACAACAGGAGATGATACTTGGGATGGGGAATGGTTTAATATTGGTAGAGGAACGCCAACCCTTACAACTACTACTCAAAGCATTTATAGTTCAAATACACCAGCTACATCTTCTACTTTACCTGTGCCAGCATTAACAGGAGGAAATGGAAATGCAGGGGCTAAATTAGGAGCGCCATTAGGCATTACAACTACAAGGGCAAGAATCTCTGGTACTACTATTGTAACCAATGGGGAGTTCCAGAGTGATACTGCTTGGACAAAAGGAACAGGAGTAACAATAGCAGATAATAAATTACAATTTTCAGATGTTGCTGATGGGATTGGAGCAACCAACTCCGCAACATTAACAATAGGAAAAGAATACAAGGTAGATTACACTGTATCAGGATATAGTGGGGGAGGTGCTTATGTAAAATTAGGAAATACAGCAGGAACAACAAGAGAAGCAAATGGAACTTATAGCGAAAACATAACTCCACTAACAACTGACACTATTAAGATTTTAGCAGAAGGAGCATCAGTTTTTAATATTGATACTATTTCCATTGTAGAAAGAATAACATCAATACCTATATTGGATATTGGAGAAACTTTACTTGCAGATAATGATAGGATAACATTAGTAGATAGCAACTCTGGGCAAGTTTATGAATTAAGATTAAATGCTGCTCAAACAAGTGGGCAAACCACTTTAACTATTGATGCTTATGATTTTATAGAAGATGTGGAAGCAGGAGCTTTTATCAGCATAGATTCTAAAAACTTAATCCAACAGTACCAAAATAAAACAGAAGGAACAATAAATATATCTCAATACTCTTTTACGGAAAGAAGTACCGACCCTTACTTTCCATCAGCAGGAAATTCAGTTATGTGGATGAGTGATGGAACAGCATCAGGAGATGATGGAGATATGTTAATAACGATAAACACAGGAGCAGCTCTTACTACTTCTAAATTGGATTTAACTGCTATTGCTGCCAATGCATTTACTTTTACAGTAGATACAACTTCAAGTGGCTCTGCTTCAGATACTTTTGTACTCCCATTAGTTGATGATGGAACGATTAGTATTTATGTAAATTGGGGAGATGGAAACTCTGATATCATTACTACTTATAACCAAACTGAGATAACACATCAATATAGTGCAGGGGGAACATATAGTGTTACAATGCAAGGCACAATAAGAGGATTTAGATTTGCAGATGCAGGGGATAAAGAAAAAATGAGAGTAGTTTCAAAATGGGGAGATTTAAAAATAACTCAAACTATGGCCTTTAAGGGTTGCCTTGATATGACTTGTACTGCTTCAGATGCTCCTACTATATTAGATATTACTGATTTGAATAGCACCTTTTCTAATTGTACTGATTTAACAGGCATTGGCGGAGCTTGGGATATATCGGCAGTAACAAGTTTAGAGTCATTCTTCTATCAATGTGCAAATTTCAATCAAGATATTAGTGCTTGGAATGTTGGTAATGTTACAAGTTTTGATAAGCTTTTTTATCTTAATGTACTTTTCAATCAAGATATAAGTGGATGGAATACAAGTTCTGCAACAACTATGGTGGATATGCTTGATGGTAATCCATCAGGGGCTTTTAATCAAGATATTAGTAGTTGGGATATTGCAGATGTAACAGATTTTGGAACTAATTTTATGAGAGAACAAACACTATCAACAGTTAATTATGATGCTTTATTAATTGCTTGGGATGCTCAAAGTGTTCAAAGTGGGCTTACACTTGATTTTGGAAATAGCCAATATACAAGTGGTGGGGCAGCAGCAACCGCAAGAGCAAATCTAATAAGTAGTGATAGCTGGACTATTTCAGATGGCGGTGCAGTTGTTGTATCTTCCCCATTTACTTTTACGGTAGATACAACTGATTCTGGATCTGCATCGGACACTTTTGTATTACCTTTAATTAGTGATGGAGTTATTGATATAGATGTGGATTGGGGGGATAGCAGTACAGATACCATTACTGCTTATAACCAAGCAGAAGTAACTCATGTTTATAGTGCCTCAGGTACTTATACAATAGAAATGTCTGGTACAATACGAGGGTTTAGATTTGCTGGCGGTGGAGATAGGAGAAAAATGAGAGTTATATCTCAATGGGGAGATTTTAATATGACATTTTCTAATACTTTCCAAGATTGTAGAGATTTAACTGTTACTGCTTCTGATGCCCCAGAAATAAGTACTACTGATATGGGCTCAACTTTTTATAGATGTAGTGATTTAACAGATCTTGGCACAGGGATTTCATCTTGGGATGTTTCAAGTGTTACCAGTTTTTCTAAACTATTTTATCAAGATACTAAATTTAATGGAGATGTGAGTAGTTGGGAAGTTGGGAATGTAACTAATTTTCAATATGCTTTTTACAGAAATAATCCTTTTAATGCAGATATAAGTGGATGGGATACAAGTTCAGCAACTAATATGAATTCTATGTTAAAAACTCATATGGCTCCTTATGGTAATTTTGACCAAGATTTAAGTGCATGGGATATTTCAAATGTTACTAATATGACATCTATCCTTGACGGACAAACTTTATCTACCGCAAATTATGATGCTTTATTGATAGGGTGGGATGCTCAAAGTGTAACTTCAGGGTTAAGTCCTAATTTTGGTAGCAGTAAATATACAGGAGGAGGAGCAGCAGCAGCAGCAAGAGCAAACTTAATAAGTAGTGATGGATGGACTATTACTGATGGCGGAATAGCATAAAAATAAGATATGATATTAACAAAAGAATATAGATTAGTTTGGGATAGTGAGATAATCCTTTATGGGCAATTTGATTTAGCAACGCAAACGGAAACACTTAAAGATACTTATGAGTGTGATACTCAAGAGGAATTAGATAATAAAGTAATAGCTTTGGGTTTTGAAATCCCAGAAATTGAAGAAGAACCAGAATTATGACACAAACAGAGATAAAAGATACAGTAGAATTAGTAGCTATAAACGCGACAGGAATAGGAATTAGTTTAACAAATATAGATGCAGCATTACGGACTGCTATCCTTTTAGGAACTTTAATCTTTACCATAGTAAGAATAGTTAAGGTTGTAAAAGAGTGGCGTAATGGCTAAAATAAAATTATTTGTATATAGGGATAAAAATCATAAAAAAAGGGCTGGAATACATAGCAAAAATTCATCAGGCCCTAATAAATTTGGTAAAAGCCAAAATGGTTACAAAAAGAAATACAGAGGGCAAGGTAGATAAAGCTAATCTACTCTTAATCCGAGATAGTTTTACCGAAAAATCTGTAATAGGTAAACTTTATTTGAATAGTGAATTTTATGGTCATACTTTGGAGCTGGCTTGGAAAGACAATCAAAAAAGAGTATCTTGCATCCCTAAAGGAGTGTATGAAGTTAAAAAAAGACATACTCAAAAAAGCAAATATAAATATGAGCATTTACATATTTTAGATGTACCAGATAGAGAATTGATTTTAATGCATATCGGAAATTATCCTAAAAACTCAAAAGGATGCATCTTGTTGGGAAATACAAGAGCATTAAATTTTGTAGGAGAAAGCCGAAAAGCATTTTATAATCTGATGTATGATTTAGGAAGTTTTGAAGAAATAGAATTAGTAATTAAAAACCGATAACAATGAAAAATTTAGTCTTAGGAGCAATCCTTAAAAGCAAGAAGTTCTGGTATGCAATAGCAAGTATTGTAGTGCCATTAGCTTCTAATGCTCTTGGCTTGGATGAGCCAACTTGCACAAAAATCTTCTATTCTTTTGTCAGCTTAATTGTAGGGCAAGGAATTGCAGATATTAACAAGAAGTAGTTAGTAAAATAAAAACCCCGCCTGAAAGCAAAGGAATTATTTTCTAATTTTACCCTATGGCAAAAAACTATGGTAGAAGATTGCGACTTTCTAAAGAGGAAGAAGAATTAATCTATCAAAATAGAGCCGCACCACTTGAAAATATCAATGGAAATACCGCCCTTGATTTACATATAAGGGAAAGAGGTATAAGTAAAGATGATATTGTAAGTGTTAAGCATTGGCAAAGTGCAAATGGAGAGTATCGTTTCTCTATTGTTACCAAAGATAATATAGATAGGAGAAAAATATTTGATGGGGTTCAATCCCTTATTAAAGATTACGCTCCAAAATATCCAAAAGTAGAATATAAAAAAGGAGAATGTCTTTTGGTTATAAATCCAGCTGATATACATATTGGGAAATATGCAGCTAAAAAAGAAACGGGGGATGATTATAATAGCCAGATTGCCTTTAAACGCACTTTAGAGGGCGTTTTAGGGCTTATTAACAAAGCTAAAGGGTTTACCATAGACAGAGTGCTTTTTTGCGTAGGCAACGATATTTTGCATATCGATAATGTTTACGGAAGTACAACAAAAGGTACATATCAGGATACTGATGGTAAGTGGTGGGAGCATTATGAAATAGCATTAGAGCTTTATGTAAAATGCATTGAGATCTTAAGAGAATTAGCTCCAGTTGACATAATCCATTCAATGAGCAATCATGATTATCAAAGTGGATTCCATTTAGCTCATAGTTTAAGGGCATGGTTTAGGAATTGCCCTGAAATAAAAGTGGATGCTGGAGTAAGCCATAGGAAGTATTATAAATATGGGAACAGCTTAATAGGATTGGAGCATGGAGATGGAGCTAAAATGCAAAACCTACCACTTTTAATGGCTCAAGAACAGCCAGAAATGTGGGCAGAAACAAAATATAGGTACTGGTATTTGCATCACATACATCATAAGGTTAAACATAAATGGGTAGATGCAAAGGATTATATAGGCGTTACAGTTGAATATTTAAGAAGTCCAAGCAGTAATGATAGTTGGCATAGCCGTAAGGGGTATTGCAGCTTAAAAGCAGTAGAAGGTTTTGTGCATGAAAAAGAAAGTGGACAAATTGCACGATTAGTACATTATTTTTAGTATTATTGCCAACAGTTAATAATAGAGTATGCCGCTCTCCAAATGGCAAATCGTAATACTTGTTTTGGGGGAAGCTGCTTTAATTAGTGGCTTCCTTTTTATATTAACATTTAAATTGTTAATAACTTTGTAAACAATTCTGTTTATAAGCACCTTATTTCAATAAAAGGGTATATATTTGCCCTATTATTAACCAACTAAAAACAAAATTATGAAAGCAAAAAATGAAATTATTATTTTTATTATGTTTATTCTCTTATTAGCATCAACATCACATATTTAATAACTAAAAGACAGTAATTATGAAAACTTTTGAAGAAATTAATGAAAAGAATCGGAACAATAAAATGAACGAATTAGCATCAAAATGGGAGTTTCACCTTGAAGAACTAAAACAAAAGGAGGACGGTCTACTTACTTCTGATGAGAAAAAAAATACTGTGAAGTCAGTTGCTTGTGGTATTGCAGCTGATCAATTAGAATCGTGTATTAAAGATTTACGAGATATGATTCAATATCTTAATACAATGGAAAGTTATCATAGGAACTGTGTTAATTTAATCAATAATACATTAAAAAATTGAAAATAAAAATACAGGATTGGTATTTACAAAAAGAATATCAGGCAGCAATAATTTGGAATCATTTTAAAAATGGATTTATTCAAGATTTTAAAAAGGCCCAAACATCTTTTAGATTAGTTGGTACACAAGAACAAATTAATGAATGGAGCAATCTACAAACCTTTATTCTGGATGAGGTTTATAGCTATGAGCCAATAGCCAAAGATAGTTATTGGGATGGTATTTGTTGCGGAACTGAAAAAACTCCAAGCCGAAAGGAGTTTAATAATATTTTTAAAAAGGATTACAAAGAGTATCTTAAATTATATAAGGAAAACAAACATCAATTATTAATTTTATAAAACTAAAAACAATGAAAAAAGGAATTATTGCCGCTTATGGCGGCTCGGAAAAAAGAGAAATTGTGCCTGCTGGAACGCACATAGCCAGATGTTATTCTATGATCCATATTGGAACTGTAGAATGGGAATGGCAAGGAGAAATAAAAGAATCTAATAAAGTAAAAATAGCTTTTGAACTACCTAATGAAATGAGGGATTTTGGGGGAGAAGAAAAGCCAATGGTAATATCTAAAGAATATACAATCTCTTTGCATGAAAAAAGCAATTTAAGGCGAGATTTGGAAACTTGGAGAGGAAAAGAGTTTACAACAAAAGAACTTAGTAGTTTTGATATTACTAATTTATTGGAGAAATGTTGTAATCTTTCCATAGTACATAAGATGAGTAAAGGGGGTAAACAGTTTGCCAATATAGGCGGAATAAGTGCTTTAGCTAAAGGGGTAGAATGCCCTGAGCAATTTAATTCTACTTTCGTTTTTAATTATGAAGATAATTTTAATGAGGAATGGCTTGATGGTCAACCAGAGTGGATACAAGAACAAATAAAATCAACTCCTGAATACAAAAATAAAACTAATAAAACTAAAAAAGATGCCTTACCGTTCTAAAATAACCGATAAAGAAAAATTTGAGCATATCTGTAATCTTACTACTTCATTAGTGGGATTGCGTAAAGGATCTCTTGGAATTAAATCAAGGAAACAAAAGATACAACTACCAAGATTAATAGCCGCTAATATTGGGCGTTTAAATGATATACATCATAGAGCTATTGCTGATGTGTTGAATCGTGATAGATCATTAATATATCATTATGAGAATACACATTCCGCTAATTATACATCTTGGAAAGAATACAGAAAGTTATTCAACTTAATTTATAAGGCATATGAAGAAATGGAAGATGTAAAACCTGCCTTTCTTGATGGCGAAGGAATGAAGCGGCACTTATTAGAATTTGTAGAAGAATCAAAGCCATACCAAGTTGAAATACTTATAAACTCAGGAGTAATAGGGTGCAAGATAAGAACTTCTTTTATAAATTTTTCTCATACTTTAAAAAATATAAAATTTTCCTTAGCTAATTATAATCATTCAATAGAAATAAATTTACCATGATAAACGATTTTGAAAATATAACATACGAGCTTACAGAAGATGAGCTAAATAAAGTGCCTTTAATTATAAAAGGAATAGGTAAAAGGATGGGAAAGGATATGGCTGTTTCAGGCACTTTGATTTGCAAAAAAATGAATCTTAAAGGCCCAAGATTAAGAAAGATCATAAATTACATAAGAGTTAAAAACCTCCATTACGGCCTTTGTAGTTGCGTTAAGGGGTACTATGCTGCAAATACATTAAAAGAGCTTGAAGGGTGTATAACAGGCCTTAGACAAAGGATTGCAAGTCAAGTTAAGGTATTAAACGCTTTAGAAGGGCAAACTATGATGTTTGGAGGTGTAGGGCAATTATCAATATTTGAATGATGGAATGTTTAGAATTATTTGCAGGTAGTAGAAGTTTTGGGAAAGTGGCCCAAAGCTTGGGGCATTCTGTTTTTTCAGTTGATATAAATAATTTTAAAGACATAGATTTAGTAAAAGATATTGAATTTTTAACTAAAAGAGATATTCCTTTTATACCTGATATGATTTGGGCTTCTCCACCTTGCACAACCTATTCCATAGCAGCAATAAGTCACCATAGAGATATGGGGAAACCTAAAACAGAATTTGCTGCTAAAAGTGATAGATTAGTTTTGAATACATTAAAATTAATTGCAGAATATTATAAAGAGAATAAATGCAAATTTTTTATTGAGAACCCGAGAGGTTATTTAAGAAAAATGGATTTTATGTTAGGGATTCCAAAATCAACAGTATGGTATTGTACTTATGGAGATACAAGAGCCAAACCTACTGATATTTGGAGTAATCATTTGTTCTCATTATTTAATAATAAAGGATGGAAGTCACGAACAGAATGTTTTAATGGTAATAAAAATTGCCATCATCAAGCCTCTCCAAGAGGAAGTAAAACAGGGACACAAGGGCTTAAAAATAATTATGAAAGGAGTAGAATCCCCCCTCAATTAATTAAAGAAATCATACAATCTATAAAGTAATGGAAGTAATAAGAGTAATTAAAAATAAGAACTACACAACAATAAGCAACCATCTTTTTAAGGATAAGACAATCAGCTTAAAGGCAAAAGGTTTAATGGCTTATCTTTTAAGTTTACCTAATGATTGGAATTTAAGCATCAATGGGATAGTAGCTTGCTCAAAGGAGGGTAGAGGTGCAATACGAAATACCTTTACCGAACTTATCTCTGCTGGATATATTGAAAGAAAGCAAATAAGAGATAAGGGAAAATTTGTTGGTTATGATTATTTTGTATTTGAGCAACCGAAGTGCAATAAACCGACTTCGGATAAATGCAAGCCGAATAACACTATACAAATAAATAAAGAAGTAATAAAAGAAAGAATAAACAAAAATACTCTCTCTAAAAGCGAAAAATTTAAAACTGAGGTTTTTTCCTATGATTATCCTCAAAGTATGTTAGAGAGCTTCTATGACTATTGGAGTGAACCAAAATCTAAAACAAATAAGAGAATGAGATGGGAATACCAACCAACATTTGAAATAGGTAGAAGATTAAAAACATGGGCAAAAAGGGAAAAGAGCTTTAAGTCAAAACAAACAATGAGTAAAATAGATCTGCATCTGCAAAGTCAAAAGCAAGCAGAGGAATTATTTTAATGATAAAGGAAATAAAATGAAACCAAATTATTATGCAGTTATATCTGCTGAAGTTAGATATGCAGACATAACACCAAATGCTAAACTTTTGTATGCTGAGATAACTGCCTTTTGTAATATGAATGGAGAATGTTTTGCGAGT
>Ga0208299_1002320_pt1 | contig 12974 bp, 20 predicted proteins | sample 15_taG_FD_184089 | JGI IMG/M metagenome (GOLD analysis project Ga0208299, IMG submission 184089) | Marine viral communities from the Subarctic Pacific Ocean - 15_ETSP_OMZ_AT15312 metaG (SPAdes) (version 2) | ecosystem: Environmental > Aquatic > Marine > Oceanic | place: Pacific Ocean | collected...
AAAAATGATAATGAGGAATAAAAAATAAAATGACGGGATTTATTAGATCAGATTCTATTACTACGGGGTATGAATTACACGATAATAATATAATATCTTTTTGTCAACAAATATTAAGTCTTGATTCTTTTCCTCAAGATCTTAATAATGAAAATATAACAAAATGTGTTTATTGCAAACATGAAAGAAAGCCCGAAGAAATTAAACAATTTGAACGAATGAATACAAGTCATTTTGTTCCATTTTGTTCTAAGTGTGGTTTAACGGTGGATTGGCATGGTGTATGGCTTGGTAGTGTTTCAGGTGTTAGAAATCTCTTAAACGTGCAATTAGTCGAAATATATAAGACAATACAAAAACTTAATGAAGCAGAAAAAAAATATGGTAATGAAGGAATATATGATTTACATGGGGAGTTAGTGGGGTGTTAAATATTGGCTTGTGAAAATTGTAGATACGAAGAACAATATGATCCAGAAACTCACGAAGTCACATACATGGCAGAAGATCCTAATTATATATGTGATACTTGTGGGAATACTTTGAATTGTTGTTGCACTTGTATTTCTAATGAACAATTAAAATATAATAACGAACAATTAGAAGCAGAAGTAAAAGAATTAAAAGATCGTGTTTCAAAACTTGAACTTATAATTTGGTCAATGAAAACTTATGAGGAAGCAGAAAAGTGAAAAGAATATTTCTAAACAATAAGAAAAAATGCGGGGTATGTGGTTGTGATCCCGAAGAAGAATTTGAACTTATAAAGCACCATGTTTCATATTTTCCAAATGAAATCATAATATATGTTCATTATGCTTGTCATAAATTAATACATGACGGTAAAAAACCACACTTGATACAATATCAAGAAGGCGATAGCAGATTATTTTATAAATTAAAAAAAGAAAAAAACTCTAAGTATTAAACAATCCCTCGTTATTTGTATCTATTTTCTTACCTGCTGAACTCAATTTTTCAAAATATATAGGCGTGTTATATTTTATTTTTTTGCGTTAGCAGGTAAAAACTTCCTGTAACCCAAAATATATAGGCGTATATATTGCCCTAGTTCAGGTGTACTTCCTGCATCAGGGATGATTCGCTGGGCAATATATTATATAGTTCGCCGAAGGAAATAGAGTATTTAAGTACGGTAATATACCGTAGTATGCAAACTATGGATACTAACAATACCAAAGATATATATTAGGCAAGTATGCTTAACTTATTGTAGAACGTCTATCAAAGCAGATCGATTGAAATTTGGTAATCTGTAACCCGATAGGACTTGAAAGAAATTTCAAGTTTTCTTGGACAGAAGCGAGTATTCTATCTAGTGGCTCATATCCACTAGCAAGAAAGAAAGGAAGGTATATCTTCCAATCTTTCTTTTTTTAATTTTAAAACTTTAACAATAATTTCCCCTCACGAAAATATAACGGTGTTATGCGATCTAGCAATAGATTTATAAATCAAAATGGTTTTTACTTTGTAATGACAAGTAAAACAGAAGGACAACAATCAGCAAACAAAAAAATACGCAAAGACGAAGAAAAAGTAATTGACGAACTTGTTAATCTAAAAGAAAGTTTAGATTATATGTCTAAAGAATTAGACATGGCACTAGATTATTATAGATTAAAATCGGGTGGTCAATGGGGTGATAAAGACGAAAAAACTAGAAAACCATTAAGACCTGAACAACAGAATAAAAAATATGTTCATGCAAAAACTAGAGATAATCTTATTTCAGAAATTGGATATATAATAAATGATCTTTTTGAATATCCAAAAGAAAGAATGTATGGAAACAGAAGTGAAATTCTAAATGTGGACTTTGGTGTATTGCAAGAGTTTGTTGATAAAAATGAGGAGCAAGACTAAAAATTGCCCTCAAAACTCTCTTTTATGAAGGCATATAATATACTCATGGATCATTTTGACGAGTTGCCCGAAGAAACAAGAATAGTAGTTGATAAAAAATTAAGTGAGGTGGGATTATAATTGGGTAAATTAATAATGAGAGCAAGTGATTTTGATTTTATCGAAGCTTATGCAGAAGATATGAATAATGCCTTGAAACATGGCGTTGAAGCAGTTGAAGGAACATGGGTTTATGGATTTGTTAAAGAATATATGGAAGAAAACGAGGGTAAAATACCTGATAAAGAAGATATATGGAGTTATTTATCACAAAATATTGATTTTTTAAATGACGAATGGGATTTCTTTAACGAAATGTTTGGCGAAATATTGGCAAAGTTTAACCCAACAGGTGAATATTATATAAGAGGTGAAGATTTAGGGTGGGAAAATAATAGTGGAACTATGGAAATTGAATTAGATTCCCCCTCAGATTCACAAACTTTATTGAATAAAGTATGTCCTCAAACTGAATGTTCATTACGAATATATGAAAATAAAAAACAAAAACAGATTGAAATAGTATGTTCACATCACGATTCACCTATGGGCGAATCATATTACTTAAGGAGTAAAAATTGAAAATATATATCGAAGAAGAAAGACCTGAATGGGATTGGCTTCGTAAACGAAGGGAAGTCGAGGTAGATTTATATTGAGCAAAGTAAATTATCTAAGTATGTCAAGTGTGGAAGAAACCGATTTTTCCCCAAAGTGTGAAAATTGCGATCAAGTTGTAGAATATGTTAATGACGAAGGATTATGTCAAACTTGCGAAGAAGAACACGCTATCGCAATATATGAAGCGAGGAATGATCGAGATTGAGAAAAAATAAAGAAGATCCTTTAACAAAAATGGGTATAGGAAAAGACGAAAGACAAGCAATAATAAGTCAAACTGTAACCAAAGTATATGAGGATATGGAAGATATTGATAAAGTCGAAGAACCCGAAGCCTGTAATATGTATGCTAAAGAAATGATATCATTAATTAATAAAATGGATATAACATTTGGCGACAGGGTGAATGTTATAAAACAATGTTTGTTAAGTGTGTTATTTCATGAAACTGAAAGATTATTCAAAGAAGTTGCTCACGAAAGATTAGAAGATTTTAGGGAGAGTGGGGTATAATTGATAGTTAGAGAATTTTCACCTTCTAAGGCTAGAGAAGAACATATATGTTCTGTTTGTAATAGAAAAATAAAAAAAGGAACAGAATATGCTAAGTATTTTGGTAGAGAAGCATATTATAAAATACACAATAAATGTTATGATAAACAACTAAAAAAAGAATTGAAGGTGTTTTTGAATTGAAAAAGAAATTATATAGAATAGCAGAATATTTTAATAATCAACCTATATTTTGGCGTGATCCTTTTACAAACAAAGAGTTTGTTGGGGAAAAAATTGAAGCTGAAAAAATTATATTCATGTTGAATATGCAATTTGGATCAGAATATAAGGCGGTAGAGGTGGAAGATTAATTGGGGCATACAGAAGGTAATTGGGAAGAACAAGAACGTTGTCCAAAGTGTAAATATTCAGGTTTGTTTTATTTTGAAGAATATGATGGCGAGGTTGGTTGCACTTGTTCAAATTGTGAAACAAATTTTATGATTATATATGAGAAAAAAATGGTGGAATGTTGAAGAATAAAGACTGTCCATATTGTAAAAATGGATTTAAAGCTCATTATGGTGTAGTATGTCTTAATAAGAAATGTAAGGAAAAATGTGATTGTGAGGTTATTATATAATTGATTAGAGCAAGACGATTATTTCTAGTGCCTTCTCTAAGTATGTTCTTCTTACTTATACCATTTGGTTTTATAATTACATTTGCCATTCTAATATATTGGTATTCCCGAAATCAGCAAGACATACATTTATATTTCAGGGGTGTTAACTATAACCAAGATGAAATTAATGAAAAGGAGTTGGAAGATCTAAAGTGATTACGCCACGAGAAATGTTTACCTGTGTATATGGAGCAATAGAAGTCCTAGATATACCACCACAATTTAAAGAGATTGTAAAATTAGAAGTGGGAATAAAAATAGGATTAACTAGAGAAGAATTACAAACAATAGAAACTGAATTAGATAAAACTATGGATTATCTACTTAGCAATATAATGAAAAGCAAAGAGGAAGGGGAATTTTCTTGACAGAAGATAGTTTTGTTGGCGGAAGTTGGATACAAGGGGCAAAGTATAACAGCGAAACTAAGTTAATGCAGATATATATCGGTAAGGAAGGCGAAGTATTTGAATGTCAAGAAGTGGATTCAGAAACTTGGCAAGAATTTAAATCAGCAAAGTCTAAAGGCAAATATTTTAATAGTTATATACGTGGAAAATTCGTTTCTAAAGCAATTTAAATAAATCCTTATATACAAAACATAGTATATAAGTGTATGACCATTAAGGAAGAAATTGATATTATAAAAAAAGAATGTGGCGATATATCATTAGGAAATGGACACTGTTGGATATGTAATTGTAAATCAGCAAAACGGGGAATGACTATTCACCACCTGTGGTATCTAAAAAATGATATAATATATAAGGACTATCCGAAGAATGATAGCGGTTCTTTACAATATTATCAACACTTGTTGCCAATGATCAAAAAGAATCCCAAAAGATTCATGTATTTATGCAACACACATCATTTTGCATTAGAAAAGTTTTGTAGATTTGGCGATAAAATATATAACAAAATGTCTATCGCAAGACGAATGACTAAAACATAAAAATGTTAAGCGGGGCATACTGGTTTTCCACCTGTGTAACTGTTACAGGCTTCGGAGTTAGCCCACAATGCCCTTTAGCTAACCTTCTCAACCGTACTTAACAATAGTTAGTAGTAGTCGTCTAATATATTTGTTTTGATATGGAAAGAATTATATTATAGAATATTACTATATTAACATTGAATAAATTAGAACGCCAAAAACGTCAAGAACAAGAATGGAAAAGATATAAATTATATTCTATATTAGATTGGAAGTTTGATGACGAAGGAACAAAGGTATATGAAATTAAATGTAGAATGTGTAATGGTTTGCGTGATATTGTTGAATCACATTTAAGAGAATGTTTTGATCTTGGCGATGAGCCTGTTTGTTATGAGTGTATGTTTGGTCGTGGAAGTGATCCCGAAGAATTTGAGGAAAGGTAATTGATACTTCCAAATAAAAAATATGATATTATATATTGTGATCCGCCATGGAGTTATGACGATAAAGCATTAGCAGGCAAACGTGGTGCAGGGTGTAAATATAATGTAATGACACTTGAGGAATTAAAAAATTTACCTGTAAATAATATATCAAAAGAGGATAGTATAATGTTTATGTGGGTAACATTTCCAAAACTTATAGACGGAACTTGTATGGAAGTTATGAAATCATGGGGTTTTACGCCAAAAACTTGTGCATTTAATTGGGTAAAATATCATAAAAATCTAAAAGCCTTTATGGGAATGGGTAGGTGGACACGAGCAAATAGTGAAATATGTATATTGGGAACAAAGGGTAAACCGAAAAGAGTATCAGCAGGTGTAAGACAATTAATTGAAACATTTGAAAAACCTGAAATTATACAAAGCATACCTGAACGTCATAGTAAAAAGCCTGATATAGTAAGAGATAGGATAATAGAATTATGCGGAAATGTATCTCGTATAGAACTATTTGCAAGAGAAAAGAAAGACCAATGGGATAGTTGGGGTGATCAGATATAACAAAGTGTATATTATTATCGTGTGTATTCCAAAATAGAAAGATTATACTCAAATTTTATGAACCTGTTAGCAATAAAATTATAATGGTTAGTAATTCTGATTATAAGCAACATTGTTATGTAAAGCCTGAAACACTTCCCCAAATCAAAGAGATAATGGGAATCAATAATGTAGAGAATGTCGATATATATGATGTAATAAAAGACGAATCAAGGGAAATGGTAAAGGTTAGTGTGGATAATCCTAGCGTTATATATGACTTGCGTGATAACGGAGTGTGTTGGGAAGGAGATATAAAATATTATCAAAGTTTCTTATATGACAAAAAGTATGTGGTTGGAACATGGTATGATGTATCAAAGGACAATATAATTCCCATACAAACGGAAGATAATATACAGTTGAAAAATATAGATATGGAATCAGTTGTAGATACTGATTTATTTGCAACACAAGTAAAAAAATGGGCAAATCTTCTTGGTCAAGATATACCAAATATAAAACGACTTGCATTTGATATTGAAGTAGAAGTGGGAGATACAATGCCTGATACAACTAAAGCATTACAACGTATAACTGCTATATCGTTTCATTCTGATGATATACAAGAAGTATATACACTCAAAAGACCTGAAGTAGCGATGGGCGAAGATGATCCTGAAAAAAAATATAATATAAAATGGTTTGATAGCGAAAAAGAACTGTTGGAAGAAGCGTTTAAAGTAATAGATTCATACCCACTTGTGCTTACATATAATGGAGATCTATTTGATATGCCATATTTATACAACAGGGCTAATGTGTTAGGTTTGGAATATAATCCATTCAAGATGATGAAGGAAAAGGCAACTTTGAATAATGGAATTCATGTTGATTTATATGGTGTGTTTTCAAATCGTTCCCTCAAAATATATGCCTTTGGTGCAAAATATGTAACAGATAAACTAGACGATGTAAGTCAAGCTATGTTGGGCGAAAAGAAAGTAGAGTATGTTGGTAGTCTTGCGGATATATCATTAAACCTGTTAAGTAAATATTGTTATAACGATAGCAGATTAACGTATGAGTTATCTCACTATAACAACGACTTGGTAATGAATTTGCTTGTTATATTGTGTAGGGTTGCTAATATGCCGATTGATGATATATCAAGACTAAGTATATCTAATTGGATCAAGGGTATGTTCTATAATGAACATAGAATAAATAATCAATTAATTCCTCGTAGTAGTGATCTTCCACAAGTTGAAGCAACTACACAAGCTGGTATAAAGGGCAAGAAATATCAGGGTGCAGAAGTGTTAAAGCCTGTTAGTGGAATACATTTTGACGTAACTGTGCTAGATTTTGCAAGCCTATATCCTAGTATAATTAAAACCCGAAATATATCGTATGATACAGTATGTTGTAGTCATGATGAGTGCAAAAACAATATAATACCCTATACTAAACATTGGTCATGCACGAAGAAAATTGGAATGGCATCATTATTAATTGGCTCATTAAAGGAATTAAGGGTAAATCATTTCAAAGTTCTAAGCAAGAAAGCAAAGACCGAGAAGGATCGTGATATAAATAATACTATTGCTCAAGCACTTAAGGTATTTCTAAATGCAAGTTATGGTGTAATTGGTGCTGAAACCTTCTCGTTATATTTTCTTCCAAGTGCCGAAGCTGTAACCGCTGTGGGGCGTAATATAATTTCAAAGACGATAGAAACTGCCAAATCCAAATCTTTGCCTGTCTTGTATGGAGATACCGATAGTGTCTTTGTCCATAATCCAACTAAAGAACAGGTTGATTACCTTATAGATTTTTGTAAGAAACATTATTCTATTGATTTAGAAATTGACAAAGAATATAAATATTTAGTATTAAGTGATAGAAAAAAGAATTACTTTGGAGTTAAGAAAGACGGTAAATTGGATATTAAAGGCTTGAGTGGTAAAAAGTCTAATACACCACCATTTGTCAAAAGATTGTTTAATGATGTTTTGGAAAAATTAAAACCTATTCAGAATATATCAGATTTCAATGAAGTAAAACAAGAGATACGATATGTTATGAAAACTGTTGTTGACGATTTTGATAAAATACCCCTAGATCAATTAGCATTTAAGGTAATGATTGCAAAAAATCCATCAGAATATAAGTCTAAACCACAAGCGGTTAAAGCAGGGGAACAGTTAGGTGATGTTGAAAAAGGACAGTTTGTAGAGTTTGTAAAAACATGGGTAGATCCTAAAGTATGTCCACTAAGTATGGCTAAGCGGAAGGATATTGACAAACAAAAATATATGGATAGTTTAGAAACTGTTATGAGCCAAATATGTGAACCAATGAATATAAGTATGGATTCATTAATGGGTAGAGGGGAACAAACTGAACTTACACAATGGTAGATTATATAGTATTAAAAATTAATAGAACGGTTGCAAAACCATTTGTGATTAAACATCATTATTCACAAGCTATGGGGAAGGCTTCTATAATATGTGGATTATATAAAATTGGTGAATCTAAACTTGTTGGCGTTATAACATTTGGACAGGTTAGTGGAAGGCTTGTTGCCCAAAGTATATTTGAAGGTGGAACACAATATAATGTATTTGAATTTCTTAGAATGTGTGTACTTGATGAATGTAAATGTCCTAGAACATATTTTATGAGTAAATCTATTAAAATATTGAAACAACATTTTCCTAAAATAAAATGTTTAGTATCTTATGCTGACCAAACTGAAGGACATCTTGGTATTGTATATCAAGCAGGGAGTTGGTTATACTGTGGTAAAACAGGTGTAAAATATCATTATATTAAAAACGGAATAAGATATAACAAAAGAATTATATGGGATGCATCTAAAAAATTGGGAAAACGTGAAACCGAATATTATAAAGAACAGGGTTATGAAAAAATAATGGAAAAACCAAAATTACGTTATATAAAACCACTTCGTAAAATTCCACTTAAACAAAAAATATTAAACTATGTTAAATCGTAAATTTCTTTTGCTTTCTTTACAGGTATATATGGAAAAGTTATTGGTAGCCAAAATAAACCCCAACGAACCCACATCCTCATTGTTTTTTTAGTTCCATACCAATTATCATGAACAATAACTGTGGCTCTTGCACCTCTTGTTCCTGCCTTACCTTCAGGTGCATCATATAATCTCGTAATATGTTCTGTTCCAACTTCGTCTTGATATATTGCATGAAGAAGTTCGTGTCCAAGTGGCATTATATTTTGTCTTGTTATGAAAGAATTTTTAGAATCGTTTACGAACATATATATCACTTTCTGACCTGTAACTCCCCAAGCAATTCCACTTGATGTTTCTACATTTAGATGTTTATAATATCGTTCATAATCATATTGTTCTGTTACAGATATAATATTCAAAGTCCAATCAACATTAAATCTTACCCAAGCCTGATACCCACTTAATGATTCGCCTGTATCACCATTCAACATAATTATACGCCTTATAATTGTATAATATTTTTCTTGATCAATATTTTTTGTTCTAAAATTAATTGGCAATATTAATCTGATTTATCCTTTATATTTAAATGTTTACACTTGCATTTTTCATCATCACATTCAATATTAATTAAATCTGTCAAACCTAAATAATCTGTAGGAGCTATAACTTTATCAAATTGTTTTAGACCTGATGATTTATCCATACGTTATGTATATATATGACGTATATAAGAATTACGAACAATTTCTACAAATATGAATACTTTTATCAGAATTATAATTTATTCCTTTTCCATTTAAAGTTGCCACCATCCATGTATCTTTTACATCAATATACCCTGTATGCCATGGATATAGGTCATTATCCCCCCCTAATCCATTAGTCCATGTGGTTAATTTGGTTACAAACCCCTTATTATTGTCTATACACCACTGTTCTATCTTGTTTATTTCTTCTTCAATGGCTATTCTATTAGGATCACCCCATTCCATTTGTTCTCTACGTTCTCTTAAATCTCTAAGTTTACCCAACTATCTAACCTTCTTATATCTTTCCAAATCGTTGTCATATATAAGATCCCCTGCATCTAACATTCTGCTGAACATTGTAGGGGCATCAAGAGCATTAAATCCATCCTTAGTTGCTAACAAATCTATAAATTCTTTCTTATCTACTGTATTATCCAAACTCTCATCCATACATTCTGCCCAAGTTATTAATATAATTTCTTTCTTTGTATCCTTTGTTTTCTTATGTGTATCAGTAACTTCCCCGCTGTCCAAGTTCATTTTCATACTCTTATATGATTCTTTAATTATATTTTCTACAATTCTAAAGTCATCTTCATTCACAACACTACGCAAGTTAGCCTTTGCACTTGCAGTTAATAGTCTATATAACCCATGATATTGTCGCCATCCAATAGGAATACCACTGTTTACATTTAATGGTCGCATTTTTGTATGTAATTCATCAATCTTATCCATAAACTCATCAGGTATAGTTGCATCTAAACTTCTGATATATACAAAATATCGTTGTAGTTCTTCCACTGTCATATATTCCTGTTTCCTACTTTGATATGTTCTGATAAACTTTCTAATTAACTTGTCCGTTTCAGGATCATTGTCGTCAATTAATAACCATAAAATATCAAATCGTGAAACAAATGGTGTTTCCATCTCAAAGTTATCCATTACAGTAGGGTATTTAGGATTAAACTTACCGTTCTTAGGGTTTCCTGCAATTAATAATGAACACTTTGTTGGTAATGTTAGTCCACCACCTGTGCCTGCTTTAGCCTGTGAAGTAGTTTGTTGTTCCATAACTTCAAGACATGAGTTATGATCTTCTTTCTTCATCTTATCTATCTCATCAATTATACATGGGTGTCCAGTGTGTTGTGGGAAAAATCCTGCTTTAGGTATCATTGTGCCATTATATAATTTTACCATGGCTATTGTAAGTCCTGCCCCCGAAGTATTTCTTCCAACCGTATAACCTGAGCCGGGCAACAACTTATATATTTTCAATAACAAATCAGATTTACCAAGTTGTGCATCGCCAAGTATTCCACAATGAATAAGATCACGTTTGCCATTAAGACTATTACCACCACAAGCCCATAGAATCAGGGATTCTACAATTCTAGGATTAATGTATATATCAGGTGCTATGGAAGCAGTTACTCTTTCAAATATATTTATCTTCTTCCACTTTTCTATCTCTTGTTCCGTTGGCATACAACCTTCCTTTTGTTCCAAATCTTTCATCTCAGTAATCTGAAATACTATATCATTATATGCACTCTTTGGTTTTGGTATGCTTCTAAACTTTGCAATAATAGTTTTTCTGTCGCCTATATATGCTTCCCCTACATCTTCATCAGTAATTTCAGCATCAAACTCAACAGGGGTAGAATTTCTAGCGGTTTCCAAGAACTCTTGTATTCTCATCTGCTGTATATATGCTGTAACTTTGGTAGATTCATCTATATCGTATGGGCGTTTATCCTTTGTGCAGAATGGTACAACTAATATATGCAAATCATCACAATACACTTTCTTTTGTGAACCACAAATAACACAACTTGTATTTGCTGAAACTGTGTAAGTCTTACGTTCCCCTACCGCTGTAATCATACAATCGAATTCTATTGGTTTATTTTCATAAGTAGGTGTTATATCCTGCATTGTTAATTTAATTGGTTTACCCTTTAATTTATCAACAACTGATCTAGCATCTTCTATATGTCTTGTCATATTGTTATGTTCTGCCTTTTCTGCTTGTGATATAATTAATTCAAGTTCTGATGGTGGAAGTGGTGGCTTGTGTTTACTATTCAATAGATCAATTTCTAACTTTAATGCTTCCCCGAATAATCCTTTATCTCGTATAAGATAGCAAGCGTATTTGAAGGTAGCATCATTTCTACCACCTTCTGATATACCAGTTGCGATTTCTTCTATTGGTTTGGTTTCTACATTAAATCCCATTTTTTGTAAATGAGTTTTTAATTTATCAATAGCAATATCCATAATTGGAAGTTCATTTATTGCTGTGTATATACTACCGTTTGGGTGTATAGAAGTTGGTGCAAGAACATAACCGCCTTGTGATTTTATATCAATGTGCCTACCCCGTTTATCATCTAACTTTTTGTTTGGTGGCGGGAAACCATGAAAATGATAATACAAATGATAACCCTTACCTGTTTTAACTGTAAATGTATTTTTTATTTCTTCAGGATAATCATCATATAACGAAGTATCATCCAAGTCAACAACAAATACATTACCGCTTGAACGACCACATACTACACCAATGTTACAAGAATCAGGATAACTACCGTTATATTTTTCTTCTTGAAACTGTTTCCAATTAAGACCGCCAATCGGTTCTTTACTCTTACCTTTAAGTGGTATGAGATTAAATCCCATCTCTTTTAATTTATCTATATTCATCTTAATCTATTAATTATTACCTCATAAAAATCTTTCTCTTGTTCAATGAGAATATATTTTCTATTTGTATTTTTGCAGGCTACACCTGTTGTTCCACTTCCAGCACAACAATCTAATATAACATCCCCCTCATTAGAATAAGTGTTAATTAAATATTCAAACAACGGAACTGGTTTTTGTGTTGGATGCATCCCTTTAGACCAATGACTAGGAAAATATAAAACATCTTGTGGTTGTCTAATGCCCATATCAGGTTTTCTTGTCATTTTACCTGAAAATTGACCTGATACCCATTCTGAATTATTAACATTTTTTCTTTTATCACGATATTTTTCTGATACTTCATAAGTTTGTGGATTATATATTGGATAATTTTTATAAAAAACTAAAACTTCTTCATATATTTTACTTGGCATTTTCTTGTTAAGTAATGGATTAGATATTCTAGTTTTTACCCATATCATTTTATATTTAAAATTATCAATATTTGACATTATTAATTTACTTGTAAATGGTTCAATAGAAGTTAATATTATTGCACCGTTATCTTTTAACACATGATTAAAACAATCCCACATATTGTTTAAATTAATCATTTTATCCCATTCTTTTATATTTTTTCCATAAGGTAAATCTGTAAGTATCATATCTACTGAACCTTTTGTCATTTTTGGCATTTCCTCTAAACAATTTCCATGAATTATATTATTCAACTTGTTCTAACCTTTTAATTATATTTGCATAATGATCAGGATTTATTTCAGATCCTAAATATTTACGTTTTAATTTTTTAGCAACAACAAGTGTAGTTCCACTACCCGCAAATGGATCTAATACAAGATCGCCT
>Ga0208299_1002322_pt1 | contig 12953 bp, 15 predicted proteins | sample 15_taG_FD_184089 | JGI IMG/M metagenome (GOLD analysis project Ga0208299, IMG submission 184089) | Marine viral communities from the Subarctic Pacific Ocean - 15_ETSP_OMZ_AT15312 metaG (SPAdes) (version 2) | ecosystem: Environmental > Aquatic > Marine > Oceanic | place: Pacific Ocean | collected...
AAACTTATCCCATGCTTCCTTGACGGTTTTACGGAGTTTAATAACCCATTCACGAAACTCATCTGGCTTCATCTCAACCAAATCCTCGTAATTACAATTAACTGCCGAATTAATCAGGTAGTCATTACGTTCGTAAAAATGTTTTGTTTCTGTCATCATTTTATTTTACTAAAATTATTTTTCTTTTCAAACATAATATGATTGTCAAACTTATCTGTCATTGTATCAGATTTATGAGAAATTACAAACACATTTGCTCGATTTCCAAAAGTTTTTAACAATTTTAAAAATTCTTCTGTACCAACTGTATCTAGACTAGAATCAAATACCTCATCTAATATCAGTAAATTACAATTTACACTATTCTTCAATCTGGCAACTTCTCTCCATGATAAAAGTAAAGACAAATCAATCCGAAGCCGTTCTCCCTCACTAAAACTATGATATGTAAATTCGTCACGATATCGGCTCTTAATTGTTTCAACAAAATTTTCATCTAAATCAAACTGACAGAAAAAATCCATATCGTTTAAATATTTGTTGATAAGTTTATTCATAACTGGTAAATAGTGCTTGATAATTTTTGCTTTGATACCACTGTCTTTGAGCATCATCGATGCAATTTTATAATAATGTTTATCCTCTGTCTTTTCTTTTAATTCCTTTACATATTTCGTACCTTCACCAAGTAGTTGGTTTAGTTCATCTTTTGTTTCTTGAATTTCAGTTCCTTCAACTGATGCTTCTTTAGCAATATCTAACATCTTTTTAAAATATTTACTATGTGCTCCTATTTGATGTCGTTTTTTAGAAATTTGTTCATTTTCTGTTTGAACATCTCCAAGAATTTCATTAATATTATTTAATTTCTCTTCAGCAACCTTAATATCATCAAGAATCGTTTGTAATGTTTCTTCAATCTTTATTTTTTCTTCGGCCTGTTCTTTATATACACATTCTTTATGATATTCTTGGATATCTTGTTTGCAGGACGGGCAAGTGTTATTTTCTTCATAAAATTTTACATTCCTCTCAATGTTTTTTATCTTATTTTTTAGTTCTGTTTCAAGTGATTCAGATTGCAATAAATTATCTGAAACACCATCTTTATCCTTTACTTGTTCTAATAATTTATCAATCTTTTTTTCATGCAGTTCAATATCTTCTGCAAGTTTATTCATCTGATTGCCTGTTTCACTGGCTTCTTCTTTATATTTTTCTACAGAATCACTTGATTTCTTTTCAAGGGCATCAATAAATTTTTGTTTTGAATCTACCTTTTCTTTAGTTAATTCTATTTTATGATTTATATCTTTAATATATTCCTTTGTCATTTGTAGTCTGCCCCGAACTAATGTATTCATTACACTAAATACATCGATATCAAGTAAATTTTCCACTACTGACCTTCTATCTTTTGCGGGTAATTTCATAAAAGGAATATAATTACTAGAACCAAGAATAACTACTTGACAAAACGATTTATATGTCATTTTTAAAATCTGTTCTTCTAATATTTTTTGATAATCTTTAGATTTTGCATCTTGGTCTAGAAGATTATTATTTTTATAAATCTCAAATACTTTTGGTTTGATGCCTCGAACTATTTTATATTCATCTTTACCAATTAAAAATTCAATCTCTACTTCACATTCTTTATCATTTATTGAATTTATTAATTGTGGTAATTTAATACCTCGAAACGATTTACCAAACAAAGCATAAGTTAATGCATCAAGCATAGTAGATTTACCTGCACCATTTTCTCCACTAATAAGTGTGGTATTATGTCTTGTTAAATCTATTACTGTTTTATAATTTCCCGTGGAAAGGAAATTTCTATATGCTAATTTCTTGAAAAGTATCATAATATATCCTTCAAATTGACAAACTCTCCATATACAATTCACGAATAAGTCGTTTCATTTTGTCTTTGTCTTTTATTTCTTCTAAAGAATCTACTTCATTATTTATTAATGTAACCGTATCTTGCTCGAGGTCTACAATCTCTTCCTTTGTCCAATCGGAATTGTCAATTTCTTCTACCATAGTAATTTTCGATATACCACAATTATACAATTTATCTACAAATTTTTCAAATGAATATGGATGTTCTTTATGTTCAACATACAACTTCACATATGTGTCTTTTAGATTGTCGCATGTGAAGTTATCGCTATCAATTTCTCCATTTTCGTCATTATATACGAGAGAATGAAACATCTTATATGGATTAGAAATAAATTCTATATCTCTTGTGTCTGTATCAAAAACATGAAATCCTTTTGTTTCATTTAAATCACCAAATGTAATCTGATATTGAGTACCCATATAATAGATATTATCCTTTTTCTGTCTACAGTGGAAATGACCAGATAAAACTTGCTCAAAACGGTCAAACATTTTAGGATTCATTCCTCCGTGAGATTTGACTCCTCTTATGACATCATACCCTTCAAGTTCTAGATGTCCAATAATAATTGGCGCTGCAACAGTTTTAATAAAATCTACAGATTGATTATAATTTTCATTATTTATCCACGGTAATAATGCAATATCCAATCCATCAAAATTTATTACTGTTGGGTTTTCATAAATAACCATTGAAGGATGTTTTCCAAACAATTCATTCATTGAATTAATTAAATTAGTATTACGATAATATACATCATGGTTGCCAAGAATACAATGCATTTTTATATTATTATTATCTAATACATCCATAATTCTAGTACGAATTTGATTAAGTATATTAAAATTAACAAATTTACGCCTATCCATCAAATCACCGGCGTGTATGACTGTGCTTATATTATTTTCTTTAAGATATGGAAAAAATACATTATCAAAAAACTTCATAGAATAATCAAAAAATAATTGAGAATCACCCCTAGCACCAAAATGTGAATCATTTAAAATTCCAATTTTCATTTTTCATCATCATCCTGTAATAGAGAATTTAAATTATTCTTTTTTGACGCCTTCTTCTTTTTCTTCTTCTTTTTCTTCTTCGGTGTAAATTTTTCTATATCTTGTGGATTTAACCTAAAATGATTTGCGAGTTGGTCGGTTGCTTTTTTATCTTTTTGTTCTGTATTTTTTATTTTTGATGTTTCAAAATAATTCTCTTTACACCAACTTTTAATCTGATCATCCTCTGCTGATTCTAATAGTTTATACTTGATATAATTTTGTTTCTTTTCTTTTTCTATTCTTCTAAGAAAAGCATAATATATTATTTGAGTGAAATATGAAAAAGGATTTTTAGATTTTTCTGGATTAAAATTATGAGCATACATTAGACAATTTTCTATACCATCACCAATCATTTCTTCTCTAAACGGATAATTTATAAAATTCGGTCTATAAGAAAGATGCTCTGCAATTTTCAAAAAACATTCACCAATATAATCTGTTACTGGTGGCCTTGAATCGTCTGAATTTTCTGCTTCAATTACATCCTTTTTCCAATCAGACATTGCAATAAAAAATTCTTTATTGTCAACATAATGTTGTTTCGGTTCTGGTTTATCTTTTTTACTCATAATTTATATTATACACACTTTTTCATAAATTTATACAAAAATCTTTACTTTTTTCTTGACATTATTTGAATTATAGGTTACACTTTCAGTGTCCAGGAAATAAGAGGGGAATTATGATCATAAGTAATCTTTAGGGTCTGGGGACCAATCGGTCCACTTAGTGCCAAAATCTTCTCTATCTTCTTCGTCTCCTGTATAAATATCATTTATATTTTTCATTTCATTATTCATCGTATCAATAAGTTGCTGAACATCTTTAATGTTTATTAAACCGGCATCTACCAAAGATAGTAATGCTTCTGGTGGTAAAAATAAAGACATATTAATTAAATTTTGATTTTCTGATATATCTGGCCATTCGTTGAAATTTTCAGGATTTTCTCTCATTTCTTTTAAATCATCTTGAATCGCATCAAACATTTCTTTAACATTTTCATCACTCATATTATTTAATATATCAGAAATGGTTTTGGGTTCATTTTCAATGTCTTTTCCTTTGATAATTTTTTTAGGAGAAGGAGGATTGATATCTTCTTTTTTCTTTTCTAAATCATATAATTCAATAACCCTATTATCTGGTTCAAGAAAAGTTGCAACAAAATCTTTTGGTATTTTAGTTTCAATATCATTTGATAACGATAGCCAATTCTTCAAAATTGTTATTTCTTTCTGACTTCCATTATAATTATTAGAAAGGAGAACAGTTTTAAATATCATGGGTCTTTCTAATATCAATTTCCCATGAGATTCACCACGAATTTTGGCAATTAATTCTTCCCCACTGCGTAATTTTAATATCCTATATGGTGTTTTCATATCATTTACCTTTGTCATATATTTATATTTACAACCTTGAAAGAAAAGTTCTCATTACTATATATCTTTATTCTTTCGTCCAAATGTCTCATTGTGTGATTTCTGTATTTCTTATACTGCAAATTATCACTAATATCATATAATTTAACATGTTTTTTATCCTTAGATTTACGCAATCCCCTACCAATAGACTGTAATACACGAATAACTGATTTAGATGGAGATGCAAAAATAATATTATGAATATTTCTAATATTAATTCCAGTAGAACATGTTCCATATGATGCAATAAGAATTGCATCTTCTTCTTTGTCTATAATTTTCCTAATGTATTCTCTTTGTTCTGTTTCTGTACCACCGTGAATGAAAAAAACCTTCCTGTCTGGATATAATGACCTAATATTATTAAATAACGGTTTTCCGTGGTCTTCTACAAAATTGAATAATAATAGAGTATTTCCCTTTAATTTACCACACAAAACTTCAATAAATTTATTTCTTTTCTTATTGGAAATAATCCATTTCAGTTCATCTTGATATTTGGCTCTTTTTATTTCTTCAACATCTTCTTTTGGATACTGAAGACTTATACAATCTATTTCCAACTTTGAAAGTAATTTTTCTTTAATTAATTCGGTAGTAGTAGTAACATTATAAACCCTTCCAAATAAACCTTCAATTACTAACTTGTGTATGTTTGTCCCATCCAGAGTCCCTGTCGTCCCCACACGGTACTCACAGTCCTTTAATTTAGACATTAGAGTGGTAAGGGACTTAGATTTGAAAAGATGACATTCATCACCAAATACAGCACCAAATTGAGTAAAATACTTATCTGGTAATTTGTATATACTTTGCCATGTTGATATTACAATTCTTTTTTCAGTTATTTTGTCTTGTCCGGCATAGATAGAATGGCATTTATTATCCACATTCCAATCGATTTTGGAAGAATAATCACCAAAATCATTATACATCTGGGAAACCAGACCCGTTGTAGGAACTACTATCAGGATTTTTTTATCTTTCGGTAAAATATCTTCATAATACCTAATAAGTGCATAAATGATTAAAGATTTACCACTACCAGTAGGCGAAAGTAGAAGACATCTTTCATTGTTAATTGCATGTGCAATTGATTCTAATTGGTGTTTGTGTGGTTTAATTCTAGAGCCATTTACGGTAGGTTTTAATTTATTGGATACAAAAACACTAATATCTTTATCTGTTATAGAGGATTTTGACTTTTTGGTTTCACTTGTTATTGTATAATTTCTATCTTTAGCAAAACTATACACATATTCAAGAAGACCTGCATATAGTTGTTGGGTATGAAGATTGTATAATCTTATTTGACCATCCCATAGTTTATTTTTATATGCAGGTGTATATTGATAGTTAGGGACGGTGAATGTGAAAAAATCACTCAGTTCCTTTGCAATTGACCGTTCACATCTAATTTTAATATGAACAGAATCTACTTGTTGTATTTCTAAATCACTCATACACCACTGGTGAATTTTAACCAATCGATTGCGGCTCTAATAGACCACTGCCGATTATTAATTATCTTGATTATACTTTCAAGATATTCTACCTTTTCCTTTTGTAGTAGTATTCTGTTTGATAATTTAATAATATCATCATCAGAATTTAAGAATTTATCTATATCTGTCTTCAGGATATTTAAATCAAAAGTCTCCCATCCTCTTTCGTCAAGTTCTTCTTGACTCATCTTTCCTGTATAGTATAACCATTTGTATTTTTTTAATTTATATAAATCCGATTGAATCTTACCAAGTATAAGTTTCTCGTCTGTGTATATTATCAAATACTTATTGTGTAATTGTGGCGTTCTCATAGACTCTTTGTCCAATTCTGTTTCGTCCATAGAAAGGTCTTGAGTAGCCATATTTCTAATTTCATCAATATTCATAATAAATCTCCTGAACTATTATATCACATAAAATACAAAAGTCAATATTTACAGTTCATCGATTTCATATAAAGTATATGAAAATGTGGCAGAAGCCGTAATGGGTTCTGTATCTGTTGCTAAGGAATTGAATTGAAATCCAGACAAAGCAATAGGAAATGCATCTATAAATCGTATATGGAGATTTGGTTTATATACACTGTTGGTTACAACAACAAGAATGTCTGAGAAGAAATCAGAAGTTTGTGAACCGTCTATTACATCTGTTACATTTCCCATGTTTCCAATCTCTTTCATCCACTGATAAACTTCTAACCAATTTTTCATATTTTCATCTACTATAAAATTTACTGTTAAATCTTCAAATGTATATCTACCACCTATGAATTTAGGGTATACTCCTACTGATGTAGGTTGATCAACTGGAGTCAGATTAAGAGAAGGTATACCAACACTTTGACAAAAATAAGTTACGGTAGGAAGTCTAGTTATTTCTAAATTAAAGAAATTACTTGCAAGGTAATTGTTGGTGGCGGGTTGACGCGGATTTACAACTTTTGTTACATCTGGAATTCCCGGACCAGTATAACCACCAGTTTGTCCATTGTCATAAAAGTTTACCATATAAGTCTCCTATGATATATGTATAAAGAAAAAAGGGAGTCCCAGAAGGACTCCCTTTTCATTCAGTGTAACTATTAGTCTGATTTAGAAACCAGAAGTGTTACCGTGTAGATTGGTGATTGCAAAGAGTCTATAGTAGACATTGTCTGCATTACCAATTACTGGGTTCGTTGGGGATGTAGTATCCTTCGCGAATGGGTTTGCAACCATACCGTACCGAGTTTTGAACCCGATTTTTGGTTGGAATGTATTTTCACCAACCGCACGAACCATTTGTAGTGGAACGTATGGACAGTAGAACATACCAGCATCGTATGGATTAGTACCTCTATAACCCACTGTTGCAAAGTTTACATCACTACCTGAAATTGTATCAGTAGCACTGTATGGGTCAACATAGACTTTCATCTTACCGTTGAGTGTACCAACGAATGTATTACCAGTGTCATCAACATCAAGTGATGTATTTAATGCAGGAGATAGTTGTAACCAACCACCCATTGCAAGTGCAGAAGCAACATCTGAAGAGCAGATAACAAAGTTACCTTTACCTCGGCGTGTTTGCTTTGCAATAACATTGGCTTCTCGTTCGAGTTGGAACATAAGTCCACGGAATCGTTCTGCACTCCATCGACCATCAGAGTCAAGGTTGAGGTCATAAACACCTGCAGTACCTAAGTCATTGTTTTGAGCACCTGATTTAGCACTTGTATAAATGCTTCGGATTACTTCACGGTTGATTTCTGCAAGAATTTCGTTACTAAGAATATTAGCAAGTTCTGATTCTGCATCAAGTCCGTGAACTGCTTTCAAGTCTTGAGCGAGTTCAGTGGTGTATTCTGCTTTCAATGCACGAGTTTTTGCTTCCACAGCAACTCGTTCTATACTGAATGCCATTTCTTTGAACAGTGGTGAACTGTTACTTAGACTTTCAGCAGTTCCTGTCAACATTGCACGGAAACCTGCAAGTGTTGGACTTGCAGTTGGGTCAATACCACCAGTTGAACTGAAGGCTGCAATATTTCCTACACCGTCTCCAGAACCACCCAAAGTAGCACCAGCACCAGAAAACTTAGCGAATGCTTCTTGGTACAATGCTTCTTTACCAGTTTGACTATCATATCTTGCTCTCATTGCAAAGATAAGACCAGTTGGTGCAGACATTGGTTGAACACCAATAACATCGTATGCCATTAGATTAGGCATTGAACGGCGAACAAGACTGATTAGGATTGGGTCATAACCTTGAAGGTTTGAACTACCTGAACCTGCTTGACTAACCGCAAAACCACCACCACCCATTTGGTTAGTGATTTCTGTCAAAGATTGTTCTTTTAATGCTCGTTCTTGGTTTTCCAAAAGAACTGCTGTTACTTTTTCTTTATATCTATCACCAATACTTGGGATGCTTGGGTGTTCCAAGACTGGCTCCCACTTTTCAGCAAGCATATCTGCTGTACTATTTTCTTGATTAAAATCCATTATGGAATCTCCTTAATTGTTAATTTACTACCCGTATTTATAATTTCTTATATTTTAAGACACTTTGTCATTTTTACTATGACGATGGATTGCATTCATATAAACATCCATGGCGCCACCTTCTGCTGGTTTGATTGATTTATCAGTTGTTTCTACTTCTTCTGTGAGATAAGGTACTTCTTCATCGACATAACTTTCTCTAAGAATATTTACCTTTTCTCGAAATTCTTCTTCTGTTCCATAATCAAGACCTTCTGCTAATGAAGCAAGTCGGTCAATTTCAAGGTCAGTAAGACCTTCTGTTTCTTCTGCAAAAATTTCACCACATTTGGCTGATTGGAGTTCTTTATGAAGTGCAATATTTTCTTCAAGAATAGAATTAATATTTTCTTCAAGAATTTCATTTGATTCTACAACATCTTCTAATATATTGTATCTTTCATCAGGAACATCAATCCAAGATTCTTCAAATAATGATTTCAAACCACCAATAAAATTCTCTGCAATATCTGTACGAATACCATTTTCCACTTGTAGTAAGTTTTCTTCCATCCACTGTTCTACAACATAACCTAAGTAGTCATCTAATTTTTCAACAAGGTCTTTAGTAGTTGATTCAATACTTTCTTCAAGTATTTGTTGATATGATTCTACCAATTCGGTTTCGATGCTATCAACTCGTTCGTTAATTGCGGCTTCAAAAATAGTAGCAGCCTTATTTTGGAATGATTCAGAAAGTTCTTCACCATCAAATAATGCATCTAGATGTTGTTCTAATCGTTCTTGGGGTGAACCAGGAGCATCAATACTTCCTACTTCTTGAGGACCTTTTGATTTTCCCTTAATGGAAGATTGATTCTTTCCAACTTTACCTTCAGTACCCTTATCGGTGTCAATTTTCGCATGACCACCCTCAGCATCCTGATATAGTTTTGGATCTTCTTCACTTGTTGAATCTAGAGTAGGAGTTTCTTTTCTTTTTCCTGCCTCTTGTAGTTTTGTATAATATTCTGACATGATTGATTTAACTCCTTGTTAATGGTAATCTTTGTTAATGTATTTATACATTTAAAAATTTTAACCCTACTTTTTTGATGGTAATAATTTAGATAATGCCCATTTACCTGCATTAACTACCACATCACCGGCTTTTTCCTTCGTCTTTGCAATAATTGCATCTTTAACAGAATCCTTGGCTGCTATTGCTAACTCACCTGCAAGTTTTTTTCCCGATTTAACTGTTTCTGGTCCAACAACCTCTTTGGCTTTATCTTCTACCTTCCTTGCAGTATCTTTTACTTTTTGCTCTATACTTTCTTCAGGCATAAGCATTCTTTTAGATTCTATGAGTATCTGATTTGAAGACATTATATCTACCTTTTTATAATTTTGATAGGAAATCAGAAAATGCATTAACACACTTTTCTTCCAATTCCCTTGCAGTTGCCTTGTTTATAAGTTTACAATATTCATTAATTACTTGTTCTTTAATAACACCATTATCCCAAATCCACTCTTTACCTTCCATAATACCATTTACAAATGCACCTGGGGCAGATGGGTCTGCAACAATATCTACTGCTGAAAGCATAAAGTCATCTTTTACATAATTAGCACCATCTCGTTCTTCAAGAGAACCCATTCCTCTCGAAGAAACACCAAGTTGTGCTCCTTCATTGACTAGATTCTTTGCAATATTACCCATAGGAGTATCAAGAAGTTTTGCTTTACCTTGAACATCATTACCATCACACTTTAATTCTTTAATCATATGAGAAACACGGTCAAGATTCACAGTAGGACCTTGAGGGTGGTTTAATTCACCCATTGCACGATTACGAGATACTAAATCTTTATTATATCTTGCAACTTCGTTTTCCATGATTTGAAGAGGATATATTCTACCGTTTCTATTCTTTTGCTCTGCTTGCATAAAAACACCCTGAATGTAGTGATTTTTTGCACCAGTACTCTTATCTTCTTCGATAAGAAGTTGGACATCTTCTGTCATTTCGGTGATAAGTTTCATGACTTCATGCCTCTTTTCTTCTCTTCCATTGCTCGTTCGTTATACCATCGCATTTTTACTTGCGTTTTTTCTTTATCGGAAAGTTTTTGATATCTGGTAACTTTCATACCATAAATAAACTCAATTCTAGAATCGCCATCTGAACCCTCTACAAACCAAGCATCATCTTCCTTCGCTTCGTTTACTTCTTCACTTGTAATTTCTTTCTTGCGAACTTTTCTTCTATGCTTTAAATATGCATCAGATTCGTCTTCATCACCATCATTATCAATATCATCGTCCTCTTGACCTACAGGATCTAGACAACTTTTCTTTTCGGACAGCCCATACACACCATCAATGATTTCATCTCTGTATGATTCTATCCTTTCATTTACCTTTTTAAAGAGAATATTTTCCGTTTCTGATTGGGCCGCAAAAATATCGCCTTGTAGCAATTGTTCAATGATGTTTGATGTATCCATGTTTCCTACCCTTTTTTATTCGTCAAATTGTCTATTACAGAAATCTAATACCTTTGTATAATTTTGTTCTGATTCTTCTAATAATGACCTCATCTTTGTTTGATTTTCTTTGGTCAAAGTATCGTGAACAGAAACTAAATTACACGCATCTTCCAATGTAATATGTATATTTGTTCCATCTTTGGACTCAAATAAAATGCCATTTGTATTAGAAATTACTTCTTGTAGTGTTGAAATTATATTTTTCATGGGAATTTATTCCTTTATTCTGTATCTGAAGGTTCGTCTGGTTGATATTGAGGTTCATTTGGATTTAGTATATCTTTAGAAACTTCTAATGTTCTATTTGAAATAATATCACCTATTCTATCCTGCATTTCTGAAGAAAAAGCAGTATTGAATTCATCTCTATCTTTTGTAATTAACGAAGAAATCATTTTGTCTAAATTTTCACTCATATTAACCTTCTCCTTGTTCCATAGGTTGTTCTTCCATATCACCAGATTCAACTTCACTCTGGATTTGACTATTTATTTCTACAATTTCTTCCTCGGATTGTTGAAGAATATTCTTTCTTATCCAATCTTCAGAATAATATTTACCGACATATTCTTCTAATGAAGTTAAAAGGTCTATTCTATCTTTCATAATTTCTGTTTGTTTTAGTTCTGAAAAATATGAATCTTGATTATAAGTAAATCTAACATCTGGTTCTATTGTTTTCCAATCTTCCTCTGACATTACACCTTTAAGAATTAATTGAACCCTCAATAGTTGCAGAAACAGTTCTGAGAATCTTACTCTTAATTTTTCGATAAATTTATAGAATTTTACTTCATCTCTTGTAATTTCTGCGGAACGACCCATATTAAATCCATTTTCTGCTTCCATTCTACTAATAGGAACATTCAAAGAACGATATACCTTCTTGAGTAGATATTCAACATCTTCCATTTCACCCAGTTGCTGTCCACCATCAAGAGTAGTGATTTCTGTTCCCCTACCACCTTCTCTTCTTGGTAGCCAATAATCTTCCAACATATGAAAATGATTTCTACCATCTGTAATTTCACCAGTATTAGCATCATATGTTAATTTATTTCGATATCGCTGCATAATATCACGAAGATATTGTTCTGCTTTATTCTTTGGAAGATTACCAACATCAATATAAAATATTCTACGTTCTGGTGCTCTTGAAATTCTATAAATTACGACAGCATCTTCAATTTGACGAAGCATATTCGTAGATCTAATGGCTTTTTGTAAATATCCCACAACTCGTTTAGTAGATAAATCTATAATACCAGAATGAACATATGCAATAGAATCTGGTGCGATTTTTATACCACTTGTTGGAGTTGAATATGAAGAAGTTTTATCTAATTCAGTATATACATAAAATTCTTCTACCTTTTTGATAAATGGAACTTTTTCAACACCCATATGTCTTTGGTCTTTTTGGACTTTCCTGACTTTTTTGATTTTTACAGGGTCAACTGCACGAAGTTCTCTAATACCTTTTCTAGGGTTATCTTTATTTACGACAATATGATAGTATAATTTACTGTCTACATACCACCTTCTAAATAAATCCACACCCTTTGTGTGAAATTTTAATAATCTTAAAATTCCATCGTATTCATCATACATCTTTTTCTTGATGTTTTCCGATAAATCAACATGGTTTAAATCTAATTTTACTGGTTTTTGGTCAGAATCCATTATAATGGATTCATTCACAATATCTTCAATCGCTTGGTCTACTTCAGGATACATTGCCATAGTTCTATACTTGGCAATTAATGCATTCTCATCACGAATAGAACCAGTGAAGTCTACGAGTGTTCCGAAGACTCCACCAGTTTCAAGTGTGTAAGTACCATCATAACTATCTGGTGCTACGAACGATTGTTCTTTATTTGATTGTTGTGGTTCTACAGGGTTTTTCTTCCCTATTTGTAAACCGAACAGATTTAGTGGCATAATATAATTTCCTTTATTGGTAATAAGTTATTATATGTATAACAAAAAAAACCAATTATCGCAATCAGAAC
>Ga0208299_1002325_pt1 | contig 12946 bp, 19 predicted proteins | sample 15_taG_FD_184089 | JGI IMG/M metagenome (GOLD analysis project Ga0208299, IMG submission 184089) | Marine viral communities from the Subarctic Pacific Ocean - 15_ETSP_OMZ_AT15312 metaG (SPAdes) (version 2) | ecosystem: Environmental > Aquatic > Marine > Oceanic | place: Pacific Ocean | collected...
CATGAGAGCATCTCGCCTTATCAAATATCTTGAAACTCTTGATCCAGCAACAGAGGTGGTTATTCCCAAACGAGACTACATTGAAAGTCTTCGGGAACTCTCCCCTTCTGAGATCTGGATCAGGAAGGAAGAAGACAATAATCGTTGGTTCGATGCTACGCATGAGGACCGTGAACGTGACATTCCAGGAGTGATACTATGAAGTTAACAGGGAAAAATATAGCCGCCTTATATACAAAACATTCTTCAGAAAGAAAAAAGGAAAAACAGGCCGACATAGACATGATGCAAAGGGCAAGGGTCACTGATGAGACAGCCCACTAACTAGGAGATAACCAAATGAAACTAATCACAAAAGAGATCCGCACGAAGCTCGAGGCAAACGCCTGGAAAACTGAGATCAAAGGCAAAGACGATCACCGCCCGGTGGTCAAACTGTTTAATCCTGCCGGGGCTGCAACTTGGCTGTTGACCGAGATCGAGGGCGACATTGCTTTCGGCCTGTGTGATCTGGGGATGGGTTCCCCGGAGCTGGGCAGTGTATCGATCACAGAGCTTGAATCATACAAGTCTCTGGGGATCGGTATTGAGCGGGATATATATTTTGAGGCCGATAAGACCATCTCACAGTATGCCGAGGCCGCCCGCGCCTCTGGCTCAATCGTAGCGTAGAGGAAAAGCAAGATTATGGGACAAGTGGTGTACATTTCGCAGTCACTTCATTGTGGCACACACACGGAAGTAGAACTTCCCAAAGACTACACTTGGGATGGCGTAAAAGACTTCTACGTCAAGTGGGACAGACTACATCTCAACATGAAAGATGGCAGCAACCACGAGATTGAGTTGAATTCCGATGTATTTGACAGCATCGACTGGAAACGCCCAAACTCAGTCGAGGTCTACGGTTGCGATGAAGAGGACGAGATAGATTACTGGTGCACCCTTGGTGAATACTTAGCGTGACTCTTCTTTTTTTACATTGTACAGGAACCTCCGCAACATGAGGAATAACACTCCCCTTTATAAAAACACCTGCAATCATTCTCCAAACATGTATGCTGGCAGAATATACCAACAGGATCGGTTGTGTGATCTCTACATCCTCCCTCCTGAGTATGACAATTGTCCACAATACTGCTGCAGACGCAGCGATGAACCTTCTGATTATTCTTCCGGGAATATTCGGTTTGGTCCTCACGGATTCTGCGGAGAGTGGACAGACAAAGATAAAATCAGAAGCCTGGAAGATCACCTACGGCTTATAAAAGCCTGGTGGGACTTTACAAACAACGAGGACAGTCATGGATGCTACCATACAGGAATTTTACACAGATCTAGATAAAGCCATCAAAGAAATAAACAATGTTTGCTCTCGACATAATTCAGCATGCCCTGTCGAAATAAGATGGGCTTTGGATGCGAAAGCTTATGTTACTTTTCAAGAACTAATGAGTGTAGCTCCCAAAGAAAAATATCTTTCTTCAGATACTTTTCCTAATACTGGCAAAATCCATCTTGGAAATGTTGTTTTGAATTTCGCTGGTAAAAAAGAGGCACACTAGGTCTTGCAATTAATCCTATTAAGGCGTTAGCATAGCAAAGCACACCACATCAAAAATTACATTTTCAGTGTACTTTTTTGATTTTACTTTCCTAGCAGGGTTTTTCTAATGCGAATAAGTTATAAGAAAAAGCCATTATGTGATTGTTTCACAACCACTAAGTACAAGACTACATCTATTATTCCTTCCAATCCAGATATGCATGAATTCTTCGATACCGAAATTGAGACTATAAAAATAAATTATTATTTAGTCATAGGTGTTGTAACTCTATATTCTCTTGCGTTTTGTGGTGCTATTTCGTTGATACTACTACTTTTTTAAACCTCTCACCCAACAACCTAACGTGTAAATATAAAAGAGGGATGAAAGGAATGTTACAAGATGAACGAACAATTATTGCAACGCGCCAGAGGTGTGAACAATGGCGTAAGAGAACAAATTAAAACTCTATACTTCAAGTGGGGGTTTACCCCAAAACAAATTTCAGTAAACTTCGATATGCCTGTGAGTACAGTACACGTACATATACATGCTCTTCGAAAAATAATGCAAGCAAAGTACTATGACAATGAAAACCAATAGCAGGGCTCCGGCCCCGCCAAATGATCTCTAAATCGCAAAATCACATTATGATTTAGAGGTCATATGTGGCGACAGGAGAAAATGAAATGGCAAATTCACATATAACTGCAGCAACTATCATGGACCACTTCTCAATGAAACATCTGGGACGCTGGAAAGAAGGCTCCCTCCCTCCGCGTTTATCTGACTCCATTAACGAAGAAACGCACGACGGCCTTATTTGGACCGTCAGTTATGACGGAACTCACGACGCCTATTTTGTTTATGACGATGAATACGAGGAGTTTATTGAATTCGTCGCAATCGGCTGGGCAAGTGAAAACGACTGGCAAGGTATGAACGAAAAGTCTGATGAGTACCTAGAGCGCATTGATGTTCAAATTGCACAACAAGGAAGCTACCCTTTGTCCAGTTACTAAGAGGAGTACTGGAATGCCCAGCATTAACGACTTTTTACCACCAGTATCCACACTGACTGAGCAACCTGAAGCACCAAAGGATAATCCCCAAACAGATCCGCCTGCTACAGAGCAATGCGAAGCCTGTGGAGGTACTGGTATGGGTCCATGGAGTACTCATGGTTGCGAAGTCTGCAATGGAGTCGGGGAATACCTACTCCATGCAGACGGAGCTAAAACACAAATAGATCCACCTGAAATACTCGATTTTGAGACTCGTCTTAGCTGGGGGGTCTAAACCCCATTTCGTTTTTTTTGGTGGAGATATTTATCCAATAACCAGAAATGAAAAAACCACCGGCACGCCGGTGGGTTTTCAATCGGTGCATCAAGTTTAGCCGAACATGGATGCCTGAACGAATAGCACCACCTTTGATTCTTGAAAACAACAATACAACTCAGAAAGGTTGTTCAATGTCTCTATACCAACGCACACCTTCTCAAGTTATGGCAGACGTTATAGAAGTAATGCTCACAGGCTTGGTTTCTTTTGTGACATCCTCTCCTGGACTGGGAAAATCTTCTATCTTCTACCAGATCGCTGCTGCGTACCGTCTATTACCCATTGACCTGCGTCTGAGCCAATGTGCGCCAGAGGATCTCATGGGGCTTCCTATGCGTACCACAGCCGGCAAAGCTACATTTGCTCCTTTTACTATATTCCCGATCCAAGGAGATCCGCTCCCTGAAGGATATGATGGCTGGTTGCTGATTTTAGATGAATTCAATTCAGCTCCTAAATCTGTTCAAGCAGCTGCCTATAAAATCATCCTTGATAAAATGGTCGGTCAAGAAAAACTCCATGAGAATGTAGCCATTGTTGCCGCAGGTAATCTTGCTACTGATAAAGCCATTGTAAACTCGTTAGGCACTGCTATGCAGTCTCGCTTGATTCACATTGAAATGATTGCCGATTTAGAAGAATTCAAAGCATACGCTTATGCGAATAATTTTGATAAACGTATTATCAGTTTCTTAGACTTTCAGCCAAGCAAGCTACACGTTTTTAAGCCGGACCATCATGACAAAACTTTTCCTTGCCCTCGAACATGGGAATTTGTATCCAAACTAATCAAAGATAAGAATTTTAACAAAATTAATCTCGCATTACTTGCCGGCACAATCTCTGAAGGTGTTGCAACGGAATTCTACACATTCTTGCAAGAATTTGAGAATCTCCCCGCTTTTAAAGATATTTTGGGAAATCCAGAGCAAACACCAGTTCCTCCGGAAGCAAGCACAAAATTCGCGCTTACAACAAGTCTTCTGGATCTCACGAATAAAGACTCTTTTGAGCAGATTGCAAAATACATTCAGAAATTCCCACCAGAAAATCAAGTGTTGTTCTTTAAGAATTTCGTCAAGCAAACACCGAGCATAAGAACCTCTACTGTTTTCTTAGAATGCACAAAACATCTAACAAGGTTTTTAGAAGAAGATGACTATAAACTCCCCGGAAACATGGCCGCATAATATTCCAACAGAAGCTGTTTTAGATTTTCAGTTATCCAAAGCGAAAATAAAATTATTTCAGGATAAAAAGAGAGCTGGTTGGTTAGGCTCTCTTCTCTGTAATCATAAATTCATTTGGGATCTATCTTGCGACACTGCATGGTGTGATGGAGACACGATAGGCATTTCCCCCACCTTTTTCTCACGCCTTTCAAAAGAGGGCAGAATAGCTCTCATTGTGCATGAACTTTGGCATACAGGATATGATCATATGTCCAGACGCTTCACCAGAGATCCTGATATCTGGAACTGGGCAGCGGATTACGTCGTTAATCTTCCTATAAAAGATGACGGGTATGATATGGACAGTCTAGGTGGCTGTCTTATAGATGAGAAATACCGGAATATGTCTACCGAACAAGTCTATGATATCTTGCTCAAAGACACAAAAAAAATCCCTATACCGGGAGGGTTCACAGGAGATATCAGAGAGGTTGATTCAGCGAAATCCTCTAATATTACTTCCAAAATCATTGCAGCTAGGCAATCTGCACAGAAGAATCAAGACGCTGGGGCTCTTCCAGGAGAAATTACTATTCTTATTGACGAATTTCTCTCTCCCGTACTTCCCTGGAAACAGCTTTTAAGCAGGTTCTTCACAGAACTCGCTAAAGATGATTACTCTTTTCGCCGGCCATCTCGTAGGCAGGAGGAGGAATATCTTCCATCGATGATCTCAGACAATGGTCTGGAGCATCTTATCTATTTCTTTGATGTGTCCGGATCTGTCTGTAACGAAGACATCAAACGATTCAATTCTGAAGTGAAATATATCCACGAAGATCTGGTTCCCAAAAACCTCACAGTTGTTACCTTTGATACCAAGATCCGAAATGTTCTTTCCTTTTCTGAAGGAGATCCTTTTGAGAAAATTAAAATCACAGGTCGTGGAGGAACAGATCTTGCTCCTGTCCATAAATATATAGAGAAGCACCGTCCTACAGCTGCCGTAATATTCAGTGATCTTCGCTGCTATCCAATGGCTGAAACCTCTATACCGATTCTCTGGGTGATTCTTAATAACAAGAAGGTCCGTTCCCCTGCTGGACAGATTATTCATTTGAACTCAGAGAGATAGTCTCCAAATGTGAAGCTTTTGGGGAATTCCTAAAAGTGAAACTTTTGGGAGAATCACTCTTTAAGGTGAAGCTTTTGGGAGCTTTTTGCGAATTACACGCTCTTTCCGCATTCGTTCTTCGATTCTTTGAACAGGAACTGGATAGACGGCTTTACCACTGATCCGTGCTTTTCTCCCCACTTTAGGTCGATCCAGCTCTTTATAAGCTTCTTTGAGTTCCCGCTCATCTTTAGCCCACCAACCTATAATGACATGAGATACACGCTTACCTGTTTTTACTGGCAAAATATTTACATTAAAGGCAGCAAGTGCATTCACCTCATCTACAGCTATTTTAAGGATGTGCTTATTGAACGAACCGAACTTTGCATACTTATTCGCTTCAACTCCAAGCATATTACGAAACTCTTCTAACGTAAGAGTTTCGGTCATCTTGTATTCAAGATTTACCTTTTGAGCAATATTTTCATAAAGGCTTACAGCGTATTTAGTAGAGAAAGCCATCAAAATAGGCAGTGAGATCTTTCCCCATATTTCACTATCTTTTAGTATCCAAATCAAGCGCTTATCAAAAGAATAGGTAAGTAAACCTTCTTTCCTACCTTTCTTGAACATATCATTTCCGCCGAGAACCTGAACAGTTGTTTCAGCATTTCCGGTATGATCTCTAACCTCAATCAAAGTTGTCATCAGTGTCTTGATAGTCTCTTTGATTTGATCAGATCCATGGTGCCTATCTGTTCGCAAATCAGGCAAAGGAATTGTATAATCTTTATTTTCCTCAATTCCCTGTTTATGCGCACTATGCCAAAGTAGTGTGATCATGCGTCTTGCAGCTAAACCAAGAGCATGATGACCCGTTACCTGGATCAACTCAGTTGGCTTTACTGCTTCGTCCCCTCGCGGTCTTATATTGATAACTAAAGTAGATTTAGCCATCGTTAACGTATCCCAGATACTTCACATCATCTCCCAGATACTTCACACTTTCCCCCAAAGACCTTCTCGGTACGCCCAAAACTTTCACTTTTATCGAGATAACACCATGAGACTCCAAAGAGATTCAGCGATGAATCTTGAATCTAAGAATATAGAAAGAGGTTGTTGTTACCTATTTTTCTTTTGTTTCATGTAAGAGTGATACAGAACTTCCAACATCCCACCGTTGGTACGACGCTCTGTTTCACATAAATCCCTGAATTTATCATAAAGTTCCGGTTCCATGCGCAGAGACATCTGTAGTTTTGGTTCTCGATCTCTCCAACGACGTGCAGATCGGGATGAAGATTTTTTCTGAGAAGGCTCATCGAGAACGTTAAAGTCGAGCTTTTTAGTCATGTCAGTTTTCCCTTGAATAATGTTAATTTAGAGTTTGCAGTAAATTCATTACTTCTACTGCAAACGCCTCAGAATTCTGGATAGATTTATCGACCCCAGAAACTTCACTTTTATTCAAATCATAGACTGTACCTCCATAATTATGTAGCGCAGAGAACGCCATTCTACGATGAAGCTCTACTGTGAAGCTTCCAATTTTATCTCGTACTTGCGCATTCAGAGACTTTTCTAGCCGCGATTTAATAGCTGGCTTAGTTCTGGCAAATAAAATACGCACAGGGATTTCTCGGCGCATTGAGCGTGCTTCACGCGCAAGCTCTGCAAGGGTCTCAATAGCCCCTTCTGCGTCTGGTTGCTCATCACCCATGGGAATGATCACCAGATCACTTTCTCCCATGATATAGGCGTTTAATCTTGTTGCAGCGCCTTCCATGTCAATAATGACATATTTAGCTTTTTTATTCGCAGCATCGATTTCATCGTGAATATGTGCTTCTCCAGCTGAAGTATGCACTAACAGCTTTTCTGGAAGATCGGCTTTATTTGCCCAAGCGAGTAGTCGCTTTGCAGGATCTGCATCTATCAAGATTACCTCATCCTTTCTGGATAAGGATCCTGCGAGTAGAACTGCAGATGTTGTTTTGCCTGCTCCTCCTTTGGAAGATGCGAAACATATTACTGGCATTAGCCGTCTCCAATTTTCCCTTGTTCACTCTTTAGCATAAAGAGGATAAAGACAAGGGTTAAATCGTATCAAAGCACACCAACTGGTAGTATTTCTGCGAAAATCTTCGTAAAATTTACTTATAACTGCCCCTGCCCTACTCTAAAAGAGAAAGAGTCTGCCGTGAAACAACTCACAATTGACCAAGAAAAAGTAGTTGATGCTTTTTTTACCTTCCTCTTAACAGAAGAAAAAATCTTCGTACTCTCCGGAGGTGCAGGTGTTGGAAAAACCTTTGTTATGAAACATGTCAGCACTAGCCTCATATCTACATATAAGGCTGCGTGCCAACTTATGAATTTAGACCAAAAATATAAAAAGAGCATCTTTACTGCAACCACTAATAAAGCTGCCAGCGTTTTAGAAGATGTCATTCAAGAACCTGTTCAGACAATCCACAGTTTTCTAAAGCTGAAAGTGCATGAAGATCGAAAAACGGGAAAAACTCAATTAACCAAAACAAAAAACTGGAGGAAGAGAGAAGGTCTCATTGTTTTCATTGATGAGAGTTCTATGATTGATAGTGAACTTTATCAAATTATCAAAGAAACTCTTTCAGACTGTAAAATCGTCTTTGTAGGCGATCACGCTCAAATGGCTCCTATCAACGAAGAGGTCTCTCCCATTTATAAAGATGTTGCTCCCAAAAACTTCATCTTTCTGGATAAACCTATTCGGAATGCAGAGTCCCCTGCCCTCATCAATTTATGTAACCAACTCAGGAACACTGTTGAAACCGGTAAATTTATGCCTATCCATGAAGTTCCCGGTATCATCGAATATCTTACTGATCCGCAGATGCAAAATAAGATCAAGGAATACTTTTTAAAGCCAACGACTTCAGCCCGTATCCTCTGTTACACAAATAGCCGTGTACAAACTTACAATGCGCATATCAGGGAATTAAGAAATTTACCGAAAGAATTCGTACCAGGCGAAAAAATCATTTTTGCAAGAAACTTTAAGGTGACCACATTAGATATAGGGCCAAACGTGTCAGACCCGATGCACCGTCCCACAGTAGCCGGTGAAATAATCAAAACTGACCGTCAAGGTATTATAACAGCGGTTGGACCTCTCTCTGCAGACGATTATCATTGCAGTTATCATACCTATACTATTCAAACTGGACTTTCCGGATCAGTGACTGTGCGTGTTGCGACAGACCCTGATTGGTTAAACCGAACAATGAAACATCTCTATAAAACCAAAAACTGGGCTGCTTATTTCCACTTGAGAGATTCTTATGCAGATATCCGCATTGAAGATGCCTGTACTGTTTACAAAAGCCAAGGCGCAACTTTTGAAACCATCTTTCTAGATCTCGGAAATATTGGCACATCCTTTAATGCAAAACAGATAGCCAGAATGCTTTTTGTTGGTGCTTCTCGCGCATCAACTCGCATTTACCTCTACGGCAAATTACCTGGGAGATATACAGGATGGGACGAGACAGCAGCCTAAATCCAAAAAACGGGAACTCTACGCACGAGTTTATTAATACCTATACAGACAGTGTTATTCAGGAGGTCATGAAATATACTCTAAAAGCACAAATAAAACTTCTAGAAGAGCTTCTTAAAAAGAATGCGCAATTCTGCCCAGAGCCTAAATACAGTCAGTACAACTTGTTTATTCATGGACATTTTCATAGTTTAAATGCGCATATCAGGGAATACGGAAGGATTCCAGGTAGACTGCATCATTCATTTAATGCAGAAGGTGACCACTATCTCTTGTTGGATAGTAAAATGCATATGGACAGTAGACTTTTAAGACAACATTTCTCTGTTCTTCTTAGGGGGTGTGCAAACCACCAAGATATTCGAGATACTCTTCCCGATTTCGCTAAGCCAGATAAATCCTTACAAATCAACTTGCCCAGAACTCGCGAAGAAGCTTACGCCCACTTAGATAACCCAAAGCGAATGAACCAATACAAGCAGGCCAAGGACATTCTCTATTATAATCTCGGCAACAAGGTATTTAGCTAATGCGGTATCAAACCTTTACCGAAAATACGAACAAAGTATTCCCTATTGCCATTCTTGCAAGCAAACTTTCCAGAGATGAAATGGAGCAAGAATACATTGAACCCACTCTTTTGAATCCAGCAGAGGTCATTGCTTACGATCTTTTTACAACAAATAAGAAAACTAAGGTGGTAGACCAAAAAGAATATCTCGATGACCTGCTCCCAATTCTCTCAGACTTGCAAACCAAGTATATCGTAGTCACGGATGGAGAATACTTCAAAACACTCTCCGGCGTAAATAAAGCCGAAAGCTATCTAGGTTACGTTCTCTTAAACACTTATCCTAAAAAAGACGCCGGAAAATTTTACGTTATCTATGCTCCTAACTACCGACAGATTTTTTACAATCCGCAGGTAGTCAGAGCTAAAATTACACAAGCTATGCAAGCCTTAACTGACCATACTAACTCGCTATACACAGATCCGGGCAAACACATTATTCATTCCGCTGAATACCCAAATACAGTTCAAGAAATTACAGACTGGCTTGAGAAACTCCTAAAAAAAGACAAGCCCCTGACATGTGATATTGAAACATTTTCTCTTAAGCATGTTACAGCAGGAATTGGCACTATCAGCTTTGCCTGGTCAAAACATGAGGGCGTCGCTTTTGCAGTCGATCTCTCTGAAGACAGAGTAACAATTAGAGCGTTACTCAAAGACTTCTTTCTACGTTTCAAACAAAAGATGATTTATCATAATATCTCTTTTGATGTGACAATCCTGGTTTACCAGCTTTTTATGAAAAACCTTACAGATACAAGAGGTCTCCTTACAGGATTGCGGGTCTTACTGAGAAACTGGGATGATACCAAAATCATCGCTTATTTAGCTACCAATAGCTGCGCCGGCAATAAACTTAGCCTGAAGGACCAGGCGCAAGAGTTTGCAGGCAATTATGCAGTAGATGAAATTAAGAATATTTCTAAAATTCCTCTTCCCAAATTGTTAGAATATAACCTCGTAGATTGTCTCTCTACGTGGTTCGTTAGAGAAAAGCACTGGAAGACACTTGTTAAAGATAACCAGCTAGAAATCTACAATGACTTATTCAAACCAGCTGTCATTGATATCATCCAAATGCAGCTGACAGGCATGCCTATCAACATGACAGAGGTCGAGAAAGCCAAGAACTTTCTAAAAATTGAGCTGGGGAACTCTATCAAGAATATTCGACAACATATCCATGTTCAGGAATTCGTGCACAACGCTAATGAAGCCTGGGTTGTTAAACGAAACAACACACTCAAAGTAAAACGAGTTTCCTTCGCAGATGCCAAAGAACAATTTAATCCAGGCTCTGGACCCCAACTCAGCAAACTTTTATTTGAACAGCTGAATTTACCTATCTTAGAAAGAACCAAGACTAAACTTCCAGCAACCTCTGCTGATGTCCTCAAAAAACTCACGGTTCAGACAGAAGACGATTCCATCAAGTCTCTTTTGACGGCGATCACTACCTTCAAAGCGGTGGAGAAAATCTACGGTACTTTTATCCCCGCCATGGAAGAAGCCGTGTGTGGTCCGGACGGTGTTCATTACCTATTTGGTAACTTCAACCTTGGTGGGACTGTCAGTGGGCGCCTAAGCTCATCTAAACCCAATCTACACACCATTCCGTCCAACAGTCACAATAGATACGCCAAGATCATTAAGAGGTGTTTCTACTCTCCTCCAGGCTATTTAATGATCGGTCTGGATTTCTCTTCGCTTGAGGATAGGATCTCTGCGGTAACCACCAAAGACCCAAATAAACTTAAAGTCTATCAAGACGGTTATGATGGACATTCCTTGAGAGCCTTTTCATATTTTCCTGAAAAGTTACCTGGGATTATTGATACAGTAGAAAGTATTAATTCTATCGAGAGCAAATATCCAACCATTCGACAAGACTCCAAAGGCCCAACATTTTGTCTCACCTACCAAGGAACATATGTCGCTCTGATGGCTCAATGTGGTTTCTCTGAAAAAGACGCCAAAGACATCGAAAGCAAATACCATGAACTTTATAAAGTCTCAGATGAATGGGTTGCTGGTAAACTCGATGAAGCCGCGAACACCGGCTATATAACAGCTGCCTTTGGATTAAGGGTTCGTACACCTCTTCTAAAACAAGTTATCCGAGGCAACCGTAGTACGCCATACGAAGCAGAAGCTGAAGGCAGAACTGCTGGTAACGCTTTGGGGCAAAGCTGGTGCTTACTCAATACACGGGCCAGTATACAATTCATGAAAAAAGTACGTTCTGGCCCATATCAACACCAAATTAGACCTATTGCACATATTCATGACGCCCAATATTTTTTAATACCTGACAACCTCCATATTTTACGCTATGTAAATAAACACTTGGTGGCTGCCGTTGAATGGCAGGATCACCCCGACATTAGACATCCCGACGTAAAACTCGGTGGGAAATTGACAGTATTCCACCCCAACTGGGCATCTGAGCCAGTAATTGATATCCCAAACGGGGCAAATAGCACCCAAATTTACGATAGCGTCAATAAAGCACTTGAACAACGAAAGTAAGTCATATGACACAGCACACCACACCCAATGATAGCACATCAGATAAAGTGACTACTGAAAAAGCAGATGTCCCTCTTCATCATAATCTAGCAACCTTGCTGGTATTCTTTAAAAAAGACGATCAAGTAAACCAACGACATTTTAACGCAACATTGGCTGTTCCCGCTCCTCGAATAAATCGGGAAGATATGGATACCCTCATTCAATCCATCATTCGGCGTGCCACTGAGAATTTCAAAATCTCACCTGAAGACATTATCGATGTAGTTATATTGGGCATCTCTCCTCTTGGCGTCATGAAACCCTCGTACTTCACTGGCAGTACGAGTGGAGAAGCGTAATTCAATGGGAAAATATAATGAAATTAACGCAGCTCTAGCACATATCACTGAATGGATAGATACAGCTGCTCTCGGTGACAAGCGTGTCATTTTACGTTTACCGCTTCAGCAGCGTGATCGAATTCTTTTGGAACGCTGTCGAGAACTTGGTCTGATTAGTCAAAACCATGGTCGGTATCTTTTAGAAAAAGCTTTTTAGGAAAAATACAATGAAACGAAGTGAAGTCCTCTCAATTGCAGATTCTCTCATTAGCAAGGATCGTCAAAATGACTACGGTAATCCTGCAGACAACTTCAGTAATACTGCTGTTCGCTGGTCGCAGATACTAAAGACGCAAATCCAGGATTGGCAAGTGGCCCTTATGATGGCCGATCTCAAAATTGCCAGAATAGCCACAAGCGGTATTCCTACGCCGGATTCGTTTATAGATCTTGCCGGTTATGCAGCCTTGTCACAAGAGCTTGCATCAAACAATCTGGAATCCCCTACCCCCACAAAAACAAATGATTATTAAGCCAGCAAGCTTTTTTGTGGTTGCTGGTAGTGTAAATACACTCTTGCGTGCTACCACACCAAAGCGTAGCGTATCAAAATGAACAAGGGAAACAAAAACTAATGTTACATTCGTTATTATATTCGTCAAATAAACTGCTTTGCTACGCACAGTAAACCTTACTGATGCCAACGCCTCCCAATACTAAGCAAGAGTTACTCGAAGCTGTTAACGCGGTCATTGAACATGGTTCTCAATCCGCCGCTGCACGGCAATTAGGTATT
>Ga0208299_1002328_pt1 | contig 12932 bp, 24 predicted proteins | sample 15_taG_FD_184089 | JGI IMG/M metagenome (GOLD analysis project Ga0208299, IMG submission 184089) | Marine viral communities from the Subarctic Pacific Ocean - 15_ETSP_OMZ_AT15312 metaG (SPAdes) (version 2) | ecosystem: Environmental > Aquatic > Marine > Oceanic | place: Pacific Ocean | collected...
GAGGGTATATGGGAATGGGGGGATATTTTTTCATTATAGGGCTGGCTTCTATGCTGGGAGTATGGACTTTTAACGTATATCAACAAAAGGGGATGATTCAATGAGCGAGGGTATGCGTCTTAATTCAGGGCAGCCGACTATTGTTATTCAGAATGATATTCAGTCTGGTGGGGGCGGTGGTGGTGGTATGTTTTCTGGCACTTCAACCCTGGGTAAATTATTGCTTATTTTGCTGGTCGCTGGCGCTGTTGCCGCGTTGATTTGGTTTGTGGTTATGCCGGTGCTTTCATTCTTTTTTGATGCCGTCTCGGGGGCTTTTTCTTTCATCGGTGGCATATTCGATACGGTTAGCGGTTTTGCTTCGGGCGTAGGTGGTTTCTTAGGTGGTGTTTTTGGGGCACTCTCTAGGCCGTTTAAAACGGGCTTCGGGGGTTTGCGATCTCTGTTTGGTTCAAAGCCGTTAGAGGGACCAGGCAGTTAAGGAGGGGTTAAAATTATGTGGCGGAGGATTCTTTTTGGCTAGATTGAAACACATATGGCTCTTGCTCATCCTAGTTTCCCTCCCTGCAACTGCCGCCACGGTTTCAGGGGATGGGCAAGAGCCGCCTGAAGTGGATTGTTTGGTGGTGGGTTATGTATCGTTTGGAAACCGAACGGTCCATACCCTGGTCATGAATAATTCAACCGTTTTTGGTGATTATCTAACAATAAAAACAGATTGTGGGGGGGCTTTCAATGTCTCTTTGAATGGTGTTCAAGTCGGGGGTTTCACCAATTCAACGCGGCTTATGCTACATGAGACTTTGACTCATGTACGCGTCGAGGGTCAAGACTGGTTTGTTGAATATTCAGATATTATTCACGCTAGCGAGGCGGATTTTGATGCCTATGACCGCCTTTTCTGGGAGGTTGAAAATCCTCATTTTCTTTCAATATCCCCCGACGATTTGGATTGGCGGCAAACAAAGGTTGCCTTCTTTACGGGAATAATTGTCTGGTTCTTTGTTCAATATGTTTTGTGGGTTGTGATAAATAATTTTGTTGACCGTTACCACTGTTCGGAGGTTTCATAATGTCGGAGTCAAATAATGTTGAACAGCGTTTTGGCCGGACATGGGCCGATCTTATCGCTTCTTTGTGGTTTTGGGTAATAGTTCTAATAATTTTAATCACCATGTATTGGTTTGATGTTGATGATGTCATAGGGGCGGTTCCGATTTGGATTCTTGTTTCGGTTGGGATGTCGGTCATATTTACCCCGTTTCTTTATGCTAGAGCCCTAGAGGATTCAAAATTGATTTTGGTTTCAGACAGGGCTTCGAGAATATCAGAATATAGGGTTGGTTCAAGGTATGGGCTCGATATTCAAGGCCACCCCGTTCAATTCACGTCAAGAAGCGGCGTTAATCGCTTACTTTTGACATCCTTCGACCCTGAAACGGGTCAAGGTCGAGGGACCGCATTTGAAGGCCATACGGTGTTTGATATGGCTAGAGATTTAACGGTCCTTCGGCGTTTGTCTGAAGCATATAGTGACCATTTGAGTCAAGAAAGGGTTGTCAAAGAAACCATCGGAATAGAAGTAGAAAGGCGAGTCTCGGGTTATTCCGACCAGTGGCTTCGGATGTTGTATGGGGCTCTTGACGTGTCGGAACTTGAGGATATTCTTGAAGCGGGTCCGGCGACTATGGATCCCGACGATGTTGTTTCACCGCTTGAGGATGTGGGTATTGAACCAGATGTGCCAGTAGATGAGGGGGATATTGATGTCTGAAGCCGACACATCAACAGAGGGGGGTTCTCGGCCCACCCAGGGGCCAGCATCAGCAAAGGAGGGGGGTTCGGTATGGGTTCCGGCTCCGAGACTCATGGAACTACTGTATAGTGAAGGAACTTCATTCATAGACCACACGGGCCAAAGTCGGGAGGCTGTCGGAACTGGCATCATCCCGATAGTGGGATCCGCCCGTTCGGGGAAAACGGCACTTGCATATTCATTGATTGAATGGGTTATTGAAAATACCAATCGCCCCATTGCTTTGCTAGGGTTGCCAGACAAGACCCTTGAATCTATTCCCGAAGCATGGCGGAATAGGGTTTCAAACCCAGAGGTTGAAAAGATGGTCGAGTTCAAACGCCCTGCCGTCTGTCTCCTTGATGATACCGCCGTCATTTTGAACTCTAGGGATTCGGGAACCAACTTTGCTAAGTATCTTTCAAGAATCGCCGGCGTCATTTCACACATAGGGGGAGGTTTGACTTTGATCTTGACGACTCAATCAATGTCTGGCATTGATTTATCTTTGACCCGTTATACTAATCTGGCAAGTGTGGTTCGGATGGTTGACAGATGGACTTTGAGAACCGAGCGCACCTCATGGGTTGATGATATTTCACACGCCCAGAATGAACTCGAAGCCGTTTCAAGAATGAAATATTTGCGGGATGTGTATTTTTCCCTTCATGATGATTTGATTTGTTATGCGACCTTTCCCCATTTTTATGATGATGTGCTTTCAAGACCTTATCAGTATATGTCTAAAGAGATGCGACGGCGGATTATTCTAAGGGCCAAAGATAAACAGAAAAAGAAGGGAGGGGATGAAGATGAATAGTCGGGATGTTCGGCGGGAGTTTGACCGTATGGCCGCCCAAAGGATGCGGCTTCATTCTGGGGGTGTCCCGCTTCATGTGGCGTTAGGGGGGCGGCCGTCTGTTTCGCTACGTTTCAAGATGAAAAGGTTGGGGTTCGGCCTTGACCGGCCGGAGGTTAATGACTTGCTTGAATTGGTTGATTCGGTTGAATATCAAAAGTCAATGTCTCAAATGCCCATGTCGATTCGGTACGCGACGGTATCAAGACCCAGGCGTGAACGGCGGGTTTGGGGTTTCAAAAAGTAATTTGCTTTAATCCACATACCCGCCGCGGTGCATTTTGGGGCTTTTGCATATATCGCATTTCAGGGCGGTATAATTGCGACCCTTTCGCTTTTGATGGAATATTCGCACGTTTTCACATCGGCGACAGTGATAATATAACCAGGGCCGTGTTAATTTTGGACCCCGATACCATCCTTTCAAATAATCGCCTCAAAGAACCGTTTCCCATCGCTTCAAAGTCGCCGCCGCTACTTCTGGGGGTGTATGGTCGATGAGGATGAATATTTTCACTTTGTATATTCGGCCGGTGAATCCTTGAACGGGTGTCTCATCGGCGGCTTTGAAATGGGGATCGGTGTTCAATATGGTTCCCGCCTGGTCGGTTCTTATTCCGTGATGAGCCACTTTATTGAAAGCCTCCGATATGATTGCGGCGGTTGATGGGCCGTTCTCAAGGATGAACCAGCGAGCAAAGGACCGAAGCAACCTATTCTTTGAACGCTGGCCCATCAAGTCAACCCAGACGGCGAGGCTCTTTGAATGGGTGTCCGACAAGGCAAGGGTTTCGGACATGGTTGATTCGGCCCCCTTAGTCTATCGCTGTTTTTGGGGGGGGCTTTTCGGACAGGGCTTTTATCCTATCAGCAATTGTTGAACGGGGAATATTCATCATTTCAGCGATGGTCCGTATTGAATGACCTTCGGTTCTTAGATTCATGAGCATGATTTCATCGAGATGCCGCTTTTCCCTCCCTAGCAACTTTCCTTCGGCTCTAGCCCTTTCAATGCCGGCCTTCTGGCGTTCGGCCATCAACGTGCGTTCAATGTCGGCCAGGGCTCCTAGAATCTTCAAGACCCCCGAACCCATCGGGGTCGAGGTGTCGATTTGAGGATTCAATGAAACAAAGGTTATCCCCATAGCATTCATTTCATCTATTGAGGTTGAAATGTCGGCAGATGAACGGCCCCATCTGTCAAGAGCCCAGACGATAACGGTATCATAACGGCCCTTCATCGCTTGCTCGATGAGTCTTTTTCTTTCTGGTCTCGCATCGTTTCGACCTGAAGCGTTTTCTTGATAGATGGATTTGATGTTCACGCCTTTGAACTTGCACCAGTCTTCAACCTTTGACATCTGGTTCTCTGTTGTTTGTTCATCGGTTGATACCCTTAGATATACGGCGACCTTCTTCATATATCCCCCTCCTGATATAGTGTGGTTTGCTTTGTTGGGGGATAATTTGCTTTATCTCCCTTTATCTCAAGCGTCACTATTGTGTCATTATGGTTCCCACCATGACATACAAGTAATATGCGTTCTATTTTGAAACCACGTGTTAAGCCTATTCCGCTAGTATTCCATCCGAATGATATGACCTTGCCACCAGGTTTAACGATTCGGGCTATCTCTTTTTTCCAATTCGACCATACCGAACTTTTTGTGTCATGTAGGGGTATGCCTATTTTATCATACACTTCTTTGATCTGACGTGGTGAATAGGGAGGGTCAAAAAGAACCCCGTCAAGGGACTCATCCTCAAAGGTTTTCAAAAAGTCTAATGCTTCTAAATTAAATTGAGCGTTAGTATCGGGGTTGATGTCGTTTGTGTATTTTGCTATCTTTGTATTCCTTGCGAATGGGTCGGCCCATTCGATGCCCTTGACTTCTTCAGCCAGGAATAATTTTATTGGTTGGATTGAAAATGTTAGAGGGTTTGGCATAGCCCACGTTCTAGCGATTATCATAGATACACCCCCCAAAGGTATGCGGCCCAGAGTATGCCCATCAGTGCCAGCCCTGCCCGACTATGTATTGAAAATACTGAATCCCATATGCGTTCGTTTCTATCGGCTTTTTCTAAACAGTCAATGCAATTTGAACCCTCCATCCCTGGGATGATTTCAAGGTTGGTCGAACCGCATTCAAAGCACGTCGCTATCTCTTTTTTTATTCTTATAGTCATGTTTTTGCCTCCAATATTTTCATTATTTTGTCTATTTTTTCATTCAAGAACTTGAACTCTTCAATCATCATTAGGTGATGGCTTTCGTCTCTTAGGGGATCTTGTAAAGTCTGAAGGATTGTGTCCCTTGTATGCTTCAGGCGGCCGACGCCTCCTAGGGTTGTCTCAACCTCCCACTGGCCGGCCCCTGGGCTTTGGTCAAGCCAGACGGGACCATCTTCAGTCTCGACCATATACCGCATACCGTTGGCGGGGGGTCTTGACCCGTTGACCTTTGTTAGAAGGCGGTTGATGCCGGCGTCTTCAATGCCTAGAGACACTTCAACGCCGGACCTGAAAGCCTGGTATGATGTTTTAGGCGATAGTTCACATTGATGGTTTAGTTCAACCCATCGGACCGCTTCAAGGACTTTTTCATATAGCCACTGTGATAATTCGTCGGGGTCATTATCAAGGCCGACCAATATTGAAGATTCGCGTTTCAATTGAAAAGAAACGCTACGCCATCCCTTATGGGAAACGTGCCACTTAGCCCACCATGAACAACCATTCAATTCAACGATCTGCCAGTGAACTCGAAGCCCGTTCAATGTGGTGGTTTTTTCGCACCCTTCGGGGCGATGGTCCCAATATTCGGACCAGAAAGGCGGCACGTTCTCCCCGCTTCTCTTGATGCCGGCATAGAGTATTGAATGGGAATCATAGTCTCCAACTAGGCGCGTACTCGGGGCTTTGAGTATTGAGGCTGAAAGATATATCCTGTGGACTTTCCCACGCTCCCCCCCTACTTGACGGGGGTTGGCGGACCCACCGACGGCCAACCGCCCACACGTCAAAGTCTCGACGATATTGGCGATTTCATCATTGAAGGAAGAAAAGAATTGACCTGGCACAAACAAAACGGGAGGGGTTCCGCCGAGTTCTCTGGGCTTCTCAAGACCTAGTGTTCGCCGCGCCCGTATTAATGCGGCGTATTCATGTGAATCGTTTGACGCCCTTTGAATTATTCCGGTTTTGCACAACCACTTCAACGCCCTGCCGACCACCCCGTTTGATAAATCGGTCCACCTTAGAACGTCGGCTTTGCATAGGTGATGATGAACCACAAGGCCGGCGATGAAGTGCCTTCTGGTGGTGATGTCCTTCGGGACATGAATCATTTGCTGGTATTGGTTCAACCGCCCACCTCTCCTTTATGTTTAGACCGCCCAACCGCCCGCTTCATTGAACCCCCCTCCATATTAGAACGGGGCGACCATGACAAGCGGATCTTGAAGACTTTCGATAAGTTCCGGTTGACACTATGCGGCCTTGACCCTTTAGACGCCGTAGGATGGCCCCTAGAGCCCGTGGCTCCTTCGGCCCCTGCCTATCCTCAAGTGCTGCCCACACGTCGTCTGTGGTGAACCCATAGGGGTTTTTTCTGGCCGCGTACAAAACCGCCCTGGTCGCTATCCATACCCACGAGGGGTCGGCATTGCGACCAGAGGCTTCAATGGCTTCATCGGCGGGATTCAAAGAAAACAACCACCATTTTCATTACATAACGGGATTGGGTCTTCACTGTAAAGAGCGAACCATCTTTCAAGGGATTCAACGTCGAACCCTGTTATTGATTTAGAACCCCCCCAAAGGCCGCCCTTGAAACCTCTTTCTAGAGCCTTTTTTTCCATATCTAAAGATATTTTGAAAAGGTCGGGGTGTTTTCTTTTCAACGCTTGCCATTGTTTGGCGGATTGATAGTGGCAATGGAAACACCCCGACTTTACCGTATCACCCCAACCATATTCTTCAAGTATGTTTATGCAATTGTCTCGACTCAATTCAAGATCTAAGAGGGGAAAGTGGTTTTCATACCATCCCACGCCTGAAGTGTTCGCCCTATGGCTTTCGTCTGTGGTTATTCCGAGCCATGCCCTCGCGAGTATTTTTTTATTTTTTCTGCCGACTATTGAACGTATATGTCGCTTGAATGGGATTATTTTGAAGAGTCTTGTGCATTGACCAGATATGGGGGCGGGAATAAGAGAACGGTCCATGTAGTGTTTGTAGAGGGGTTCCGAAGCCCCTTTTTTATTAGTATAACGCACTATATTGAACGGTATATCTAGCGATTCGGCGAGGGGTATTAAGCGATCTTTGATGTGTGTTAGTGTTTGAGGGAGTTCCGACCCCGTATCGCAAAATACCACAAGGTCGGGTTTGGGTAATTTATTTTGAGCCACTAAAACCAAAATGGCGGTTGATTGAACCCCGCCCCCCATGGAAAGCACATCAAGAACCATTTTTCCCCATCCCTGGTTTTATGTTCACAGTTTCACTTCTGGCCGCCAAAGTGCCTATCCATCGAGCCGGTTCATGTGGTGGTATGTTTCCTTCTCGAAGCGGCTTTCTGTTCATGGCCCGATGTATTTTCATTATCATCCTTATATTCATTCTGTTCCCTCTTGTAATCTTGTTATGATGGCTATTAGTTCTTCAAATGCGAAGGCCATCCCTTCATGAAATTGGCTCCCTTGTTTTTGGAATAACTTTGTTGAATGGATGTGTTCACGCTTGCATCTTTCTAGTAAATAGGTCAAGGCCGATTCACTCATCCGACCACATCCTCATGCCCGCAATTTTTACAAACAAGTATCATTCTTTCAACCGGATAATTCATTGAAACCGTTTTTCTTAGGATCTTGATTGGCTCAAGAGTTCGGCTTTTGCAGATTGGACATTTCAGCATTTAGACGCCCCCTAATCTTTCAAGTAATCGTCTGAAGGCGTAGGCGGCTTGTTGTGGCAGCGAGCCCGAGTTCGAGCCCACCGACGCCGGCGAATAGAGCCAGACCATTCAAAGCACCATCCCCTGTTTATTGGCTGCCACTATTCGCGGCATGGCCGGTTCACCCCCAAAGCGAACCAGCATTGAGGGAAAGGGGGCGGCCCCTTTTTGATTCGGGCCAGTGAACTTCAACCTGCCCTTGATGAGTCTTATTTCAGTCGCATACGGCATTATGATTTCATGGAACCATTTAGTGCATGAGCGAACGGGAACTAGAACCCAGACTATCGAGGCTCTATTCGCATTGACTTCATTGACCGCCTTTTCCATGAAAAGGGCGGCGTTATTGTATGGAGGATTGCACCACACCACGCCCTGCCACGGTTGAAATAATGAGTTATCCTTCAGTGTGAAATAATGTTCAACTAAGTGGTTTTCATCTGAAGCGGCGGCATCTAAATCAAAGCCTCCGACTTCATAAGAAAGGTGGTTGAATAAATCCTCTGGGGTCCGGTGGTCGCTTTCTGATTTTCCAACGGGGTATATTTGTTTTCCAACGGGTTGATGTGTATTTGTCATTCAATCCCCTCCTTTAATCCCCATAGGGAGACCCTTGAACTAGAACCATGAGCATAGACCCAACGTATTGATTCAACCCTTTCGACTTCTGGCATATGAGCGAGAAGGTTCCCTATTTGATGGGATGTCGGAGCGTTGCGGTATTTGGCCGCCATTATGCAGCATAATTGTGTTGATGCCAACGGTCCTTCATCCTTGAGGGTCTTGATAATGCGTCTCTTGTGAAGGCTGTTGCGTGTCATTCGTCAACCCTCCGAATACCCATGGCCTGTTCATCCAATATTGTGCATTCAAAACAAGGTGTGTTGCTATCATCAGAAATCCATGAACCGCACCTTTTACATTTGAAATGCCACTTCATTCAAGCACCTCCTTGAAGAAAATTGACTACATCATCCCATCGTCGGGAGACTTGCCGCATCAGATCTTTATTGGTTGATTCATCTTCAAGGGCTGATTGATAGAGTTCATCGTCTCTAATTTCAGCGACGGCTTCTTCAATCAATGACTCAAGAACTGCCGGTTCTAGGGCGTCGAGTTCCCATGATTCGTCACCGTATTTTTCAATATAATCGGCTGCCCTACTGTCTGTAATCTTAGCCGGATTCGGGGGCGGTTGGTAATGTATGACCTGTTCGGTTGTCAATGCTATACGGCGAACTTCTATCATGTCGGAGCCCATCAATTGAAGCCTTTCTGTGATGTCCCTATCCATGTCTAAACCGGATGGGTCATGGTCGCCTAAGTATAGAATGATAACTTTCTGGCCGTTGTCAATATACCGCTTCAAGCGTTTGGCAGCCTCATACATTGAAGATGAAGACGCGTACCCTTTACACGCAAAATGGTCAATGTCAAGACGTGATGCGGCTCTGCCTATTACACCCCGTAGGGCTTCTTTTTCAACCCACACTTCAACCCTGGTTGGTTGGTTCAACCACTTGTTTTCTTGATATGACCAGACGGCCGTTCTTATTGCCGCTTCGGGGCTGCTATTGTGGTTAGGCCCGTATAGACTCCTGGTTCTATCTGTTAGATGGTCCCAGTCTAGAAGGCCGGCTAGGCGAGCGTTTGAAATTAGGTCGCCGAGCCTTTTGTATGAGCGTTGCGTGTTCTCTATCATGGCTCTAGAAACGAATTGATAATACAACTGGCGGAGGGTCAAATCATACCCATCGGCGGCGTATTGTTCCATGATTTCATTCGCTTGATGTATTCTTTCAAGAGATGCGTCTTTGAATGACTTCTCAATGAAGGTTTCTTTGCTCATTCAAACCACCCTCTCAAGGATTTTTCCGGTTTCATGACATCGCCTACATTCATCATCATTCAAATAAGTGCGACCATCCTTCAAGGCTTCACGACACACATTCCTTTGGCCCGCTTGATTCGCGCAAAGATATGCGGTTGCGGGTGTTTCCCTCCCTAATCGGACCAATGCACCACTAGGGTTTTCAACCCATATTTTCAGACAGGTTGCACTTTGTAATTTCATATCACAGACAATACATATCATCTTCATTCAAAACGCCCCCTGGTAATATCTAGGCTCGCTTACATAAATATGATTTACACCTTCATCATCAACCCATTCTACGGGTTCAAGTGTGCGGGTGGTTTCACCCTTGAAGAAGGTGATAGTTTCCCTCATTGATTCTTTGTAATCATGCACAGCATCATCGAAAGCCACTTGAATGAAATTACTCTTCACTTGTTTCATGTTTTCTGTTTCTTCAATTATGATTTCATATTGGCGGCAGAATGTCCCCCTATCATCAGTATGCACGTTCACCCATTTATCATAGGTTTCTTTGAACTCATTTTCAATTACTCTAATACTCAAGTTCATGTATCTATTTTGCTTTTGTCTCCATCCTTCTCTTTTTCTGGGGGGGGTGTTTGCTCCGACCATGCCCCTCGACTACTATACCACTATATCAAGACTGTCCGATAAGTGGCCGGATATGTTTGGTTTTGGGGTGAACCGGCGTGACCGTTGAAATCGCCTATACTCAGGATGTGATTTGATGCGTTTTGGTGTATTTTCCACACCATTCAAAAATGAGCTGCATTCGATTCCAGCCCAAAAACGCACATCCCGTTTACAAAGTGGTGTATTCATTACACCAACCGACCCCCTGGCCGGATTGGCGTATTATGGATAACATCGGTCCCAGAAGGTGGGACACCGTTGAGGGGTTGGGTTCATACCAGCAATATTATTCATCAACCTAATGTCCCAATAGGGACATTAGACGGATTCAGTGTGGCCGTTTCATTTAAGGGGCCGTTGGTTCACCGGCACAGATTAAGAGATTGATTTTTATGAGCAAACAAGACATGGCAGCGACAGTAATCGGGTTAGGCGTAATTATAGCGGTATTCACGGGAGGTTGGTTCATCCTTGAAACCGGACTGGGTGAATCCTGGGATGTAATCACCGGAGACACCGCGAACATAACCACGGCAACGAACGATACCTTCGGCGGATCTGTCGGCATGGATGACAGACTTGCTATGGTCGGCGCATATCTTTGGGTTCTAGGGCCATCAGGGTTGGCGGTTGTTTCAACTAAGAGCGACCAGCCTCCGGCGGTTCGCAAGTTAGTTAGATGGGCTCCTATTATGGTGGGAGCCGTTGTTTTGATGTCCTTTTCAGCCACGGCCCTTGATGTTATACAAGGGGAGTTCGACTTTGATACGGCTACGGACCAGGCGGCTTCATTTGCTCTATTCGCTGCCGGTGCTTTGACCGCCGGTGTCGGGGCTGCAATGGGTATCAAGGGCAAGGCTTGAAGCCTCCCCATAGGGGGGCTTAAAGTGGCGTCTATGAAAAAGAATACTCCCAAAGTCGGTCAAGGTGCTTCGGCCTTTGTCGGGGGTTTGATGTTTGTTCTCATCTTTTCTGGTATGGGGGGCATGGGCGACATAGAATCATCACCCCCACCAATAACGGGCGAATGCAGCGATGGCGTTGACAATGACTTAGATGGTGGGGTTGACTATAACGGGATCCCCACGCATGATAATGAATGCCGTTATTCGGGGGCGGATTCGGGGTTCATTACATACAACTGCATCAATTGGGGGAGCGAGACGGTCCCTCCTATGACATTTATTGAATGTATGAGTTAGGGAAAAGGTGATTGATATTGTGGCGACTAAAGAAAGCGGACTCGGATTGAAAGGTCATTCGATTGCGGCCTTAGTGGTTCTTTTGATTGGCTTGCCGGTCTTGACCGCGTACGTCATGGATGTTTCTTCATGGTTTGAGGGAGACACCACCGTTCGGCATGGCACATGGTCAAGGGTTAATGAAACGGGTTCTCCCTGGCATAGCGACGACGCTACATGGGATTATAACAACATGACATCCTCCGGCTTGACTTGCCCTGAAGACCGTTCATTCTGGTGGATTGAAAGTGGTGAAAGCCACGCTTCATATATTGTTCCGGCTAGGGGAAACGCTTCAACTGGTTGGCTTTATTGTGGATGGTCGGGAACTCTTGATTTCAACGGGGCTTCATCTGGCACATACGGGGGAGGTTGGGATGGTCCGGCTAACACCACGGAATTAGGCCGAGATATGGAGCGAGACGATATGATTTTTATCAATATGCCACCTTGTAATATTGATAGTGATAGGCCGGCACATGGTTCATCGCTTGCCGCTTTGGGGCATGTCTCATGTGGATATTCAGAATATAAGTTAGGTGTCCCTTCGGCGGCTTTTCCCACTGATACGGCTATGGTCGGTTTTCATTTTGCGGTTTTGGGCGGCTTGATTTATGGGGAAACTTCTTGCGCCCATAACTTCAAATTACGGTATCAATGGGAACTCGCCGTTGATGGTGATGTGTTCGCTGAAGGTGAAAATCAACATTGGAACTTGCTTCACTGTCAAATGCAAAATGCCTATATGGGACAAACCGGTTATCCATATATTCAGATTGATGAGGCTTTTGATGTTGTTCAAGTCGCGAACTATGCGGAACTTATGCCGACCATTGACGATAACTCCGAGTTCACGATTCGAGTTTATGAATTGTATGACGTGACACATGATGAACTCCTTGAATGTGATGTTTATGATTTGAACTGTGACTATGCACACCATCCACGTATGACCGCTTTTGATGGGTCGCTTGATGTAGCCGACGATATGGTTCATTTTCCACAATGCACGACTATATTGTTGGCGAATACATCGGGGTTATATCCTTTTGACTGTGCCATGAATGTTGGCCTTGTGGTTCATACGGCGGACTTTGAAGGGGCTGGTGGTTTCACTCTGGGCCTTTTCACGTGGGGTCTGGGGGGTTTGTTTATGATTATCGCCGTGGCATCGACGGCGTTATGGGATCCGTTCAAAGCAAAGGCGAAGGGGGTTGTTTTGAATGCCGGCGGTTAGTATGACGATTATCGTTTTATTAGTCGCCTTCTATGTGTCCGGCACTATTGCGACTTTGGCATCCGATTCAATGCTAACAGTTCGACGGTCTTATACCGCTACGTTTGGTTCGTTGGCTGGCCTTATGAGTTATGGATTCTTGAGAGGTTATACTTTGGTTCTTGACTTCTTAGACGTGTGTATTAGAGGATATATGGGGCTAGGGGGATATTTTTTCATTATAGGGCTGGCTTCTATGCTGGGAGTATGGACTTTTAACGTATATCAACAAAAGGGGATGATTCAATGAGCGAGGGTATGCGTCTTAATTCAGGGCAGCCGACTATTG
>Ga0208299_1002329_pt1 | contig 12929 bp, 2 predicted proteins | sample 15_taG_FD_184089 | JGI IMG/M metagenome (GOLD analysis project Ga0208299, IMG submission 184089) | Marine viral communities from the Subarctic Pacific Ocean - 15_ETSP_OMZ_AT15312 metaG (SPAdes) (version 2) | ecosystem: Environmental > Aquatic > Marine > Oceanic | place: Pacific Ocean | collected...
AAGATCCAAATAGTTCATTTACATCTGATGGATATCATATCGGTACAAGTGCATCTTCATTGACAATTCCAAGTTGGTCATTCAGTTCAACTGGACCTGTTTCACATTCTATCACAAAGAGAACTACTGATGCAGTATTTGGTGGTTTTAATGCAGCAGTTCTTGGTGATTTTACATTTGATGTTGTCCATCCAGGACAATTTGCTCCGATTGCATCTTTGAGTAGAAGTTTTGAAGTTGCAAGTGCTTCTTATTTAAGTGGAAATACATACGAAGTTACTCAGATAGTAAGTGCAAGTCAGGCCGATGGAAATATTTGGACGGAAGGAAATGTTGTTTCATTTGCGGGAGTGGCTAAGATGTCGCATTCACTCGCCGGTAGGGGAGTTAATAGAGGCCTTGAGAAACAAAAATATAAAGTTGATTATTGGACTGGAACAGGATGGGAAACATTTATTCCAAAGAGTGCAAGTAGGGCAATGGGGTCTGATGGATTCGCTCATTATAATTTAGGTACAAGATATTCTTCTATAGCCGGTGCTGGTGCGTTACCAGCAACATCGGACAAACTTAGAATTACTCTTACTGGGTCTATTAATCCAGATACAACTTATGTTAAAAAACAGTTTATATATCAAGGTAGTGTTGTCGATCCCATGCAATCATTACCAGGAGATACTGATGTTGATGAGGTTTCTCAAGTGGTGGTTCTTAATACTACTCAATCAGCAAAATATCCTTATACAGAAATAGCATTCGATAATTTTAGACTTAAACAATCTCAACCAAGAGTTGAGTTATCTCCAGATGGATTTTTATTATACTCATCAGATAATTCATATCTTAAAATGACACCAGAAGGTATAGACTTTAGAGGTGGACAGGGATTTACTCAAACAAGTACTATGTTGTCAGGAGAAACTAACTCAGATAATGTAGATGTTTATGGTGCACTTGCAGCTCCAGAGTTACAAGCATATGAAGCTGATCCCGCTGAAATTAGTACTACTGGATATCAAGGAAATATTAATGAGTATGCTATGGGTAATCATAGACACGATCTTCCATTTAGTACATTAAATTCAGTAGCAGGAGAAGGTACATTTACAACATTAACAGCAACAACATTCGTCAATCCAGCCGGTGGAATTATATCTTCATCAGCATTTAGTAGTCCAAGTCAAGGTACGGTTAGGGCAACTATAAATGGAGTTACAACAGATGTAGATACGGGATTACAAGTTGGAGATTCCCCAGTATTTAATGTCATATCTGGATCCGATATATATGGTTCAGGTTTATATGTATCTTCCAGTGCGTCTACCAATGTCATTCAAGTTGGTGCAGATGGTACAGGTGGTATACAAAAATGGGAATGGCATCGCGATGGTACAAGAAAATGGTTAATATATAATGATGGTAGAACTGATCAGACTCAACCATTAGACTCAATGGTTTTTAAACATGGTGTTGTTACAGACGGAGATGACCATATTAATTTCCATATGGAACCAGATGACCAGACTGTTTATTTTCATGGTGATATAAATGTAGCAGATAGTATTGTTCATAAAGGAGATACTGATACAAAAATAACATTTACTACTGACGACATTAATATTACAGTCGGTAATGTTAATTTTATAGATCTTACTGAAGGTGGTACAAACGAAATAACTTTTAATGAAGCTGGAGTGGATGTAGACTTTAGAGCTGAATCTGCTGATGATACTAAAGCAATCTATCTTGACGCTGACAAAAACTCTATCCAATTAGGAAGTGGAGCAACAACTCACGTAACTGCAAGTGGAAATATAGTTCCTCTCTCAGATGCAGGAGGAGATTTAGGTGCGTCTAATTTAGAATGGAATAATTTATACATTGATGGTACTGCATATCTTGATTCGGCAGATATTGATGGTGGTGATATTGCAAGTGGAGTAACAATTAATAAATCACCTGTAGTTAATTTTAATAGTGGTGATGTTCAAGGTTCTATTACATTAACTAATTTGGCAAGTGGGACAGGAGCTTTAACTATCCAAGCAAATTCAGTAGCATTAGGAACTGACACTACAGGTACATATATAAGTACAATTACACCATCAAGTGGAATATATTTAGACGGAGCATCAAGTGCTACGAGTACAGAAACAGCAACACCGACATTATCAGTAGATTCTGGTTCGATGGCAGCATATTATTCAAGTTCTGCATTCTCAAAAGTTAGTGGTGATATTGTAATAGCATCTACTGGAGTTGCAACAATCCAAGCAGATTCAGTAGCACTTACAACGGATACAACAGGAAACTATGTACAGCAAGTAACTGTTGGTACTGGACTTGGTGGGGCTGTAAATAGTGAAGGTGGAACAGCTGCTATGACATTAGATGCAGCTCAAACAGTTATTACATCTGTATTGAATACAAGTTTAGTTATTGGTAGAGATGCAGACAATGATATAGATTTTGCTACCGATAATAATATTATATTTAGAGCAGGTGGTGAAGACCAACTTACTCTTGTTGATGGTGCTTTAACACCATCTTCAAATGCTATTGTAGATTTAGGTACAGATGCACTTGAATTTAAAGATTTATACATTGATGGTACTGCATACTTGGATTCGGCAACAATAACTGGTGGATCGATAACAGGAATTACACCCTTATTAGTAGCAGATGGTGGAACGGGAGAATCAACCTTTACAGATGGTGGTGTTCTACTTGGTAGTGGAACTGATGCAATCACAGCAACTGCAGTTTTAACTAATGGACAACTTTTAATAGGTGATAATAGTGGTGATCCAACAGTAGGAACTCTAACTGGAACTGCTAATCAAGTAGTCGTTACAAATGGTGCAGGAAGTATTACCCTTTCAACACCACAAGATATTCATACTACTGCCTCTCCACAATTTACAGGAATAGAATTAGGACATGCCAGTGATACTACACTTACAAAAGTAAGTTCTGGTGATGTAAATATTGAAGGTAATATTATTTATAGAGCTGGTGGTACAAATATCCCAGTATCAGATGGTGGAACTGGAGTATCTTCATTAACAGATAAAGCAGTATTGATTTCACAAGATAGTGGAACAGATGCAATTGGAGCATTAGCACTAACTGGAAATGGTGAAATTATAGTTGGTGGAACAAATGGTCCCGCCGTAGAAGCGGCATCAGATGTAGCAGGTGCTGGACTTACCGCGACGACAGGAGATGGAACTCTCGCTATAAATCTTGATATTAACGATTTAACTGCAGAAGTAATTGCAACTGGTGATACAATAGCTTTTAACGATAGTGGTGATAGTGGAATACATGCAGAAACTATTGATGATTTATTTGCAATTGGTCCCGCACTCGTAACCGAAGATACAGTAGCAGTTAGTACGGATTATATTTTATTTTTAGATGGTGGTTCAACTGGAGAAGCCAATAAAGAATCTATTCCAGATTTTGTAGGTGGAATTGCTGGAGTTCAGGCAACTACTGGACTTGTAGGTAGTAGTGGTACACTTGTACTTACAGATTTACATCCAGTTGGTGTTGATGGTGCAAACAATCAACTTATTACTGATACGGGACTCGGAACAGTATCATCCGAAGCCAATCTTAAATTTGATGGTACTACTTTAACGATTGCAGACTCAGGTGGGGCAGGTTCAACATCATATACATCTGGATTTGTAGGTTCTGGGTGGAGAATTGATCAGGGAATACAGGAAGATGGTAAAACTTCTGCAACTTTTGATAATTTGACAATACGCGGTACAATGTCAGTATATGAATTGTTGATTAATCAAGTTAGAGCAACAAATGGTAATCTATTTGTATCAAGTACTGGTAAGGTTTCAGGATCCGTAACACATAATGGTGGAGCTTCTTATACTTTAAATTTTGATACTGGTGATAATAGTGGTCACGGATTTGCAGCAAATGATGTTATTAGAATGCAAAGGTTTGATAATGCTGGAACGGGTGGAAGTGTTACAATATCAGATTTAACAGTAGCGTCTGTTGCTAGTACAGGATCATTAACTGCAAATTTAAGGACAGGAACAATAGCACCACAAGAAGGGTTTGAATATGTTAGACTTGGTAATACTTCTACTGCAGGTAGACAAGGTGGTATTTATTTAACTGCTGATGATGCTAATGCTCCATTTATAGATGTATTTGATAATATAACAAGTCATGCAGATTGGAATGCAAATACTGGAAGTGCAAATACAGACGCTGGGGGACCAGGTACTAAAGTTAGGATTGGTAAAATAGATGGTGTTACTTCTGCAACCTTTGGTGCACTATCTGGTTATGGTTTATGGGCATCGGGTAGTGTTTATTTAGAGGGTGGAATAAATGCAACTTATGGTAACATTGGTAATTGGTCAATAGGAACTTCACTTTACAATACCAAAACTACTCTCGCCGTGGATACTGGTAATGATGGTATCTATATTGGTACAGATGGGATAGCCGCACAGCTTAGTGATGTAAATACATTCTCATTAACTACAAGTACTGGAGCAATTTTTGCAAATACAGGTGTTATTGGTGGTTGGACACTTGGAACAAATTTATCAGCTACTGGTATGAGATTAAACCCAGGTGATTCTATAGAAATGAATAATGCAACGACATATGCACTTGGAGATGGAATATGGTTAGGAAATGATGGAACAGCAAGATTTGGTAATGCCGGTGCATCGAGATTACAATGGAATCTTACAAATGTAGAAATATACAATTCAGCTAATACAAAATTAGTTTCACTTGGAGCATCAAATATTATAGCAGGTTGGGAAATTAGTGGAAGTAGAATAAATAAAGGTAATATATCATTAAATGCAACCACAGCAAGTTTAAGAGTATCTGATGACACCAGAGAGAGAGTTAGAGTAGGTGATTTAGATGGAGTCGGTGGATATTCAGCAGCAAACGCTAAAAGATATGGAGTAATAGGATTTGATGGAACTGGAACACTTGCAGCAGATGTAATGTTTGAACTTTCAAATGCACGAAATATTATAGCAGGTTGGACGATAGCCCCTACAGCTATTAGTAAAGGTAATGTTTCTCTCGCGGCCGTTAGTGATACAAGTGCGTATTTGGGAATAGGTACTACTTCATACGGAGCTCCTGGAATATTTATCGGACAAACCGCAGGAAGTACATATAAAATAAGTGCAAGTGGATCTGCAGGTGGAATGTTTTGGGATAATACAAAATTATCTGTTAAAGGTGCTAATGCAACTACTGTTTTCGAAACAACCGCTACAGGAGCTACTATAGGTGGGTGGTCATTAGGCGCTAGTTCTTTCAAATCAAACAACTGGAGTGCAGGAAGTGGAGGCGAACTGGGAGGTGGAAGTGGTCAGTTTAGCTCAGCAGGTATCAAGCTACATGACACCGGTTACATATCATCTCCAGCATTTTGGCTTGATACAAGTGGCAACGCAAAATTTAAGGGTGATATATCAGCTGCTTCCGGTACATTTACAGGTGGAGTTAGTGGTACAGGATATTCATTAAATAATAGTGGTTTAATTTTATCAAATGCAGGTTCTGAAATTAGTTTAGGTAATAGTGTAGTGTTAGATGATACTGGATTAGCAGGAACTAATTTTTCATTAGATTCAAGTGGTTTAGTTGCATCATCAGTTCAAGTATCAGGTCAAATTACCGCAACAACTGGTGAAATTGGTGGATGGACAATACATGCAGATAAAATATTTACGGGAGCAGATGAAGATAGGGATGATTATACATCTGCAGCTGGAAGGTTAATAATTTCTTCAAGTGGTGCAATACATGCAAAAGAATTTTATATAAATAAAGCTGGAAACGCATATTTTAAAGGAGATATAGCAGGTGCTACGGGTACATTTACAGGTGGGGTTAGTGGTACAGGATATACTTTAAATGATAGTTTAATTGATTTAACTACTACTGAAATGCGTATTAGTAGTAGTAATAATGGTGCAATTGCATTAGGAGAAACCGCTCCAACTGCAATTGGTGATGATGGGGTACTTATGTTGGGTACTGGATTATATAGTTTTGTATCATCTTCAAATAATGTACCTACAGCATGGTTAAAAAGTAGTTCAACTGGATTTTCCATACAGGGAACAGATAATAAGTTTTCTCTGAGCACCGGGGGTAATATGAAAGCAACCGGAGCAGTAATTCAGGGTACCATAAGGGCTGATGCAGGATACTTTGGCGTCTCTTCGGCAAGTGGTTGGGTAATTCAAGGAGATACTTTAACCGATTTTTCTGAATCTATTATTTTGGATGCCAATGCTTTTGATCCATCTATAAGTCTTGTGAGTGGTTCATATAGTGCAACACTACAAAAATCTTTCTCAAGTAAAGATGTTATAATGAACACTGCTGGAACTTCATATGACATCCACGAACCCACAGGAGATTTCTCGGGTCCGGGAGCTCAAAATGGTGAACAAGACTTAAATAACATTCCCGCTGCGGGTGCACAGAACGGCACATTTGATTTTTATGTATGGCCTGACTATGCCAGCCAGAACATTCAATATCATGCTACCGCTGCACCAACAACCGGAGAAGATAATCGCCTAAGTTTAAATAAAAAGTATAAAACTTCTATAAGCTATAAGAGCTCGATTACCTGTACGCTCCCCAATGGTGGATATGCTGGTGGATGGGCCCATGGCAGTGGTACAATAAAAGTATATAAATATACCACAGCTGATGGTCATAAGTTGATGGGTTCTGGAAATGTCCCCTCTCTTTTTTTGTTCGATGGCCCCACCGTGACACATACAGGGACTATATCCATATCACATAATACCCATCCGACCAATGCAGAATTTTGGTATATACACGTGGATGACTGGAAAATAACATCTAATGAAGCTACTGAAACTTACACTGCCGGTGCCAAGACCTTCACCGTAGGCACCGAATTAGATAGTGTACGAGTTCATATTTCAAAAATTGTCCATCAACCATCCAATAAAGTATTAGAAATAACACCCAAAGGACTACAAGGAGTTGTTCTACAGCAAACAACATTAGAAGCTACGGACACAACAGACGGAATATATGATAATCAGTACTTCAGACTGAATCCAGAAGCAGAATATGGTTTAGATGTACTTGGAGATGCAGTAATAACTGGGTCTATGTATTTTAAAGAACGAGGTGGCCCCGATCCTCCTGATGAAACCGTTTCAATTACTCCAGGTGGAGGGGCCTCTGGTGGAAATGTAGTTGCAAAATATTTTAAAGTTTTAGATGGAGATAGTGGAGAAACGGGTGGAGCGTATCTTATCAATGGTACAGCATATTACATGCAATACACCACTTCCGGAATCAAAGATGGTATTGGGTTTAGGATTCAAAATGGTTGGCATTTCCAAATGGGCACTGACGGTGGTGCAGGGGGAGATGCAGGAGATTTTCATGCATCTAATGATATCATTGGGTTTTCAAGTACAGCATCAGATATAAAATTTAAAGAAAATATAATACCAATTAATAATAGTTTAGGTAGGGTATTGCAACTTAGAGGTGTCGAGTTTGATTGGAAAGATGAATATAAAGAAAAGGGTCATGATATAGGATTTATAGCACAAGAGGTAGAAAAGATTGAAGGATTAGATGTATTAGTCAAAGATAGTTTTAATATTAGAACAGATGGAACTGCAAAAACTGTTTCTTATGAAAAGGTTGTACCATTATTGGTAGAAGCAATTAAAGAACAACAAAAGCAGATAGATGAATTGACCAAGAAAATTGAGGAGTTATAATGCCTCTCCAAAGTAGTCCAGCAACTATGTCATTGTCTGATATTTATCAGAATATAAATGAAACTGGTGATGAAATGCCATCTGGAGGTACTAATGTAAGTTTACATACTTTATCTGAAACGATGGAAAATGCTTCGGCAATTGGACCAACAAGTAGGGTAGATATATCTGCAGACCCCCGAGCATTTTCAGAGTTTTATGGATATCATTATCCAGGTGGTTATAGTGGACTTGGTGATGTTCTTTATCTTGGTGAACCAACAGATACTCCACTTACAAATGATACATTAGTGGAAGGTGAGGATCTCGGAGTATATTTTGAGCACTATGACCAGGATGATGGCCATGAAACAGTTGTATCTATAGTTACGAGTGCAGGTGTAGCCGCTACTGGAGATGATACATCAGCTGTATTTGAGCAGGATGATGATGTATATGGTGAAGATGCAATCAATTCTGTATTATTAACGGTTGATACATATGAAGGTGCTACAATGAAGGTTAAAGTTGTTGATGATGATAATGCGTATGATAGTAATATTTTACCGAATACCTTTACATATAGAGATTCTATTGCCGGACATGGAGTAACAACATTAACAAATTCAGTTGGTGGTGGAGGTTATACTTCTACAACTGTAGCTGCATCAGGAGATTCAGTTAATAATGTAATAGTTACACCAACAGTTACAACTGGTACTCAAGCTTCAGCTACATCAATAGGTGTAGCAAATCTAATTGCAGGTGATGGTGGAACTATGGGTGCTTCAGATGGAGGCGAAAATTGGACAATATCTAACACTCCTGGTAAAATAAGATTTACAACTACTCATCAAGGTTTTGGAGTGGCAGTAGGTAGGAATCAAACTACATCAACTGCTGATTTTAATGTTACATATGCAAGAGCAATCGATGATATTGCTAGAAATGCTTCCACATTTAATTCAGGAGATACAGTAACCATAAGTGCGGTTGGAGAGGGAGTAAGTGGTGCACATACAATGAGACTTGGTTATCATAAGACTGAAGCGAATGATTCATTTACAGCATATACTGATGAGTCAGTATTAGAATCATTATATGTGAGACAAGCCGAAACTGAAAATTTTACATTAACTTTAACTACTGGTACTGTATTAAAGACATTTTATCCAAAAGCACTTTATACAGCTGGTGTAAGTGAAAGAGTAACAGGAACTGCATTTACTCTTGCACCAGCATATTCTTATAGTACAACTGGAAATACAACAATTGATGTAAATACAACTCAGGCCTTTGCAGTATCAAGTGTAATTGGTTATGGTTCATCAGTTGCAATTACATCATCACCCAATATTGGTAGTGGAACGAATAGTGCCACGATGACACCACTTTTGAAAACTGGTACTTTTACAATAACTTTTACCGGAACCGCAGATTATTCACAGACAAGTAATACAACTGATATTTTATCTGTAGACCCAACTGTTAGTGTGGCTCTTACAGACGATACACTTGGACTTAATTTTCCTATAACTGATGCACATAGTGATACCATTTCATCTGGTACACATGGAGTAAGTCCAACTATATTTACACACACACCAACTGTAGTGGGAACATTAAAAAATGGACTCCCATTAACTTATCTTTGGACATCAGCAGGTTCGAACTTTACTTATACGGGTGCATCTGGTACTGCAACTGCTGGAGCAGTTACTTTTAAAAAGAATAGTTCAGGTACACTTTCACATCAATTAACCGTTACGGGAGATAACGATAGAGATGCTTCAGATTCAACCAATGTGGTTTGTCAATCGGTAACAAAAACAGTTTCAGGGGTGACAATTGATGTATTGAGATCAGGAACTACTTTTTCGGTAACGAGTATTAGTACAGCATATACACAAACGGTAGCACTTTATCGTCAAAATGCAATGGACGGTTGGGATAAAATAGCTAATGGTGTAACTGTTGCTTCGACTATAAATTTTTCTTTGACTGGTGATGCTATAATGCCTGATCCAACTGCACGGGCCGTTAGGTTAGTGGATGATGATAATACTGGTATTTATGATGGTTTGGGTAGTTTTGCTATATTGAATGTATTACCCACTATCACGAGTTTTACTGCAACAGCATCAACCACAATGGGTCAAATAGATTTAGCATGGTCAATAACTAACGCAGCAACGGTAACTATAACTGTAAATACTGGCACTGATCCAGGTTCTCAAACAAATGCTAATAATAATTCTTATATTGTTACTGGATTAGGTAATAATCTAACAAGAACCTATACATTAACAGTAGCAAATGCCAATGGTGAATCAGTAGACGATCAAGATTCCGCAACAACTGTTAATCCAAGTATAACTCTTGGTACTCCTGATGACAGTTCATGGACTTGGGCAGATACAGGAAATGTTACATTAGTTGCACAGAAAAACTTTGCAAATTCTATTTCTGGATATATGGGTTATAGTTTAGATACAACTGAGACTGGTGGAACAGAATTACAAACTTTAGTAAATCAAGGTAGTGGTAAGGTTGATACTGATTTTAATTTAGTTTTTGATAAAAATGATTGGAATTATCAAAGTAGTTTAGGTAGTGCAATAGTTGATTTTAGAGCAGGACATGCAGATGCTTCATTCATTCTTCAAGATAATGTTGCAACCGTTAATGATTTCTCTATACCAAATAACGCCACTTCAGGTAATGCATTAGGAACTTCTGGAACAGGAATTACAATTACTTGGACAAATCCAACTGGTAATTATACTGGAGTAAAACTTTACGGTGGGATACAGGGTGATACTATATCGTTATTAGTAGATCGAGCAGCAGGTCAATCACCAAGTTATTCCCATGGCAGTTTAACTCAAGGAACTACGTATGAATATTATCTGGTATCATATTATAGTAAAACTGCTAATGGTGTAACAAGAACACGCTCTAATCAATCTGCTACTTTCACAGGTACAACAATAAGTTGGGATTCAATTTCAGTTGCAGGATTAGTTATGTTACCCACTGCAGGAACGGGATGGAATGATACAGGTGGTGGACTAACTTCTGGACAAGAAGATGCATATCTACAGTCTGCAGCAGAAACTGGGACATTATATCATTTATCTTCACAAGTTTTAGGTACACATACAGTTTCATTGAGAAGGTCAGAAGATGGGGCTACATGGAACGGTACGAATGATTGGTATGGTGATTCTGAATCAAATGATGTATTTTATATTGAAACAGATGGTGATGTAGCTCCAGCAAACTTTGTTGCAAGCGCAAATGTAAAACCAGATGGCCCCGCAGATGCTACGGCAACTGCAAATAGTACTTCACAAATCACAATAACTTGGTCATGTACTTCAGCAATAGAAACTGGATTTAAAATTTTTAGAAGTACATCAAGTTATCCAGATTCTTCAGGAACACCTATAAACTCACCAGCTGCAAATGCAACTTCATATGTTAATACAGGATTGGATGATAATGAACAATATTATTATTCAGTATATTCATATCGTGGTTCGACTGTTTCAAGTGTTAGAGCAACTGCAACCGCAACGACACCAGCATCTCCAACAGTAGACAGTATGGCAGCAGCTGCATCAGCTACTAATGGACAAATAGATGTAACCTGGGAAACATCAAATATTGGTCAAATAACATTATATACTGCAACCAACTCGTATATGGTGATGCCAACAACTCTACTCGACGTTACAGCTGGAACTTGGTACGATGCAACATATTGGCATACTGGTTTGGGTGATAATACACAACGGTGGTATCGGATACGAGTAATAGGTAATGGTGAAACTGTATATAGTGATATTGTAACTGCTACTACAAATGAAGCAGCAACAGCTTGGAGTAGTGTACCTGGGGATTTTGCTATGGAAGGTGCCGCATTCCAAACAGAATATTCATCACTAAAAACAATTACTTTAAGTAATGGAAGTGGAAATTCACAAGTGAGTCAAACTGGTGGGGTATACGTAGCATTGAGTACATCTGGAGATCCTGGAACAAGTGGCACTGCTAATAGTGGTACTGGGTTTGGATCCAGTAAGTCCATAGCTCATACAACAGGAACACTTTATATGAGATTTAAATATGTTCATGGAAAAAGTGCAACTAATTTTAATTCAGATGTAACATTTTCAAATAATAGTGTAAGTAATACAGCTCTTGATATTGATGTTACTACTTCTACAATAGCATAATGACTAATAAAAAAATATATGATGCTTACGAAGTAGTAAGAGAATTTGAAAAGGAATTAAGTGAATATACAGGAGCACCATATGTAGTTTCTGTTGATAGTTCAACTAATGCATTATTTTTAAGTTGTTATAGAAAAGAAGTAGATATTGTTACTATTCCTAAACATACTTATTTGTCTGTACCAATGTCAATTATACATTCTGGAGGAGAAGTTAGATTTGAAGATTTAGAATGGAAAGGAATATATCAATTAAAACCTTATCCAATATGGGATTCAAGTAAGAGAATGAAAAGAGGAATGTATATTGAGGGTAGTTATATGACTTTATCTTTTCATATGCAAAAACATCTTCCAATAGGAAAAGGTGGTGCAATATTATGTGATAATAAAGATGATTATGAATGGTTTAAGAAAGCACGATATATGGGTAGAAGTGAAGTTCCTTATCATGAAGATGATATTGAGTTTATGGGTTGGAATATGTATATGATACCATCTCAGGCTATTAGGGGATTAGAATTAATTAAAAATTTACCAGATAATAATGAAGATTTAATTGAGGATCCACCATATAGAGATTTAACTACATTTAAGGTATTTAATGATGTATGATGTTTATTATTCTACTGGTGGTGGTTCTATGGTATATGGTGGAAGTGATGTTTGGGTTAATAATTGGTTACGAGAAGTAGCCCCTAAACTGAATCATCCATCTAAATTATTGATTCATCGCCGTAGACCTGAAAATATAAAAATTAAATATGATAGTCCAATAGAAATTGTTTGGCAAGGATATGACCCTCGTGGATTTGAGGAAACGATAAAAAACGCAAGAAAGATTCATATCTTACACGGATATTATACACCACATAAAGTAATAGAGTATAATAAAGATAAAATAGAAT
>Ga0208299_1002332_pt1 | contig 12909 bp, 12 predicted proteins | sample 15_taG_FD_184089 | JGI IMG/M metagenome (GOLD analysis project Ga0208299, IMG submission 184089) | Marine viral communities from the Subarctic Pacific Ocean - 15_ETSP_OMZ_AT15312 metaG (SPAdes) (version 2) | ecosystem: Environmental > Aquatic > Marine > Oceanic | place: Pacific Ocean | collected...
GTCATCCCTATCTTAAATTGCTCATTTGTTAATTCAGGATTTGCTAATTTATTCACCTCTCTTAAAAGACTTACCCCTTCTTGACTACTGGGATTAACAAGAGGGTTTCTCCATTGTTTTATATTTACAGAAAAAGTTCCTGACGGAGTTGTATCCTCTTTGAATATTGATGGTACAGGTGCCGGAGTATATGTTTTGGCTTCCATTTTATGTTGCTCTTTTTTTGCTTTATCATACTCCCATTCTTTTTCTGTCTTAAAAGCATCAATCTTCATTTGTTGCAAATCTTTTTGATTCTGTATTTGATCAGCAAGCATCTTTTTTCTCTGTATCATATCCCCAACAGACCCCAATGCTTCTTTAATTGGTTTTCCCGTTGCTCCATAGCTTGTAAATCTTTGTGCCATTGTTATATTCCCTTAAGTTTGTGGTGTATACGTAGAGCCACCTAAGCCCATTAAACCAGACCCCATATTCATCCATTGCTGAGCGCCAGTATCTCTCCAAGCAGATAAAGCATTTTGATTTCCTACTGTTTGTTCATATCCCATTACATTTCTATAGCGATTTGCTTCATTTTCTTGCCCTGTATTAAATATACCAGCATCCAACCTTCTTTGATCCATGGCGCTAAATAGCCCCCCGGCTGCACTAGCCGCACCTGTTGCCAATTGTCCAAATTGTCCAGCCCTAGATAAAGATGTATCCTGTATGCCAAGAAACCCTTTTCTTAAATCTTCTCCTACTTGAGCAGTATTTGCAGTTGATAATAATCCACTCATTCCGCCTTTGCCAATCCCCCTAGACGCTAAAGTTTGATTCATATTAGTGTTTAATTGAGCAGCCATATCAGATGACGACCTTCTTAGCTCCCCAAACATTCTTTGATTGTAATCAGAACCGGGATTAAGCATTTGTCTGTATGAGCCCATAAATTCAGACCCCATACCGCTAAGTTGACCTGCGCTGCTAAGTAAACCTTCGTTGGGGTTATAGTTAAACGATTGGGGATTGTAATCAAAATCGTAATCTATCATATCTGGTCTATTTTTACTATGTTTATACATCCCATATAGACTACTTGCAACTCCAAGTCCGCCTAGTATTAATGGTGCTACTTTTGACATAATATTCTCCTATTTAATCTTGTTTATCTTTAAATATTAATTCTGCAGATGCCCAGCCATCTTTTGTTCTCCCTTGCAGATCATAGGTCTTATCGGAATTTTGCACAACTCTAATATCGCCTAACTGTCCTTCATACCTGTTAGTCTCGTCAACTGTAATTTTTTTATTTACGGCATTAATAATATCATTCAAGTCATCATACAATTTTGAAAACATTCTATTTAAAGTTGGAATATCCGCATCGTTTAATATTAATGGTTTCTTTTGTGATATACTCATTACTGCTCCGAAGTGACAATTTTGCGCCTATAAATAGTTCCCAATGCATCTACTGTACTTGTTTGTCCACTTAAAATCCACTGTAAATGTTTTCCACTTTGTTCATCTGCAGCTACCGTAAAAGAAGCTAAAGAGCCAGCTTCCGTCCCTAATGTCCCATCAATCTTAACAGCAATACCCGTAGACGCATTACCTAAAGAACCGCTTGGAGAACCAGTAACATTAAAATTGTTAAATCTCTTTATTTGAGTGTCTTGACCCAATGTTAGTTTTTTACTATGCCAAGTCCACGCTTTTTTTCTAGGGTCTTGGAATAAGACATAAATTAGATTATTGATGCAAACATTAATCTCACCATTTTTGCCAATAAAGACATCTGTTGGTTCTTGAGTTAAGTAAGAACCGCCATAAGTAAAAAACGGTTTCCATAAATCCCAACGCTGTTTAATAACATTATAAGCCCATATTCTATAAGCACCATCTTTAGCCTTGAATAAAATAATGAATGATTTATATTTATTTGACCAAGTAACAAATGGAGCCCAACTTGAATCCAACTTACCCCACTCATAGTTACTGTCTCCATCTCCGGTAATTACTACAGATATGGGAGTAGCCATTTGCCCATTATGTAAGTAAATGTTGTGTTTATCGCAAAAACACATCCCATAATCAGTAACAATTATTGACCTCTGGGATAAGCAACCAACCCCATCAATAGTGTCTTCTATGTATAAATTATTTGGCTCTATTTTATAAGAATTACTTTCGTCAAAGGCCCATAATCTTCCATTGAAAGATTTTAATGCGGTAGGGGTTGTGGGTAAGATTAGGAAGTCGTTTATCCAATTAAATTGATCATATTTATAAGGCTTAGACTTAAAGATGTAATTATTAGCGTCTTTAATAAGTTGGTGATGACATTTTGCAACAAATAAATGACTGTTTAAATCAGTAGATAGGGAATAATTGGGTATACTATGATCCAAGACTTCAGATATGCCAGTTCTTCCTTCATAACTTGCTCCTAATTTATAAGTGTCTATAACATCTCTTGTTCTAGTATTGCCCCATGTCGTATCCGTTGATAAACCCCAACTAATATCTAATTCGTAACTATCTATCAATCTATAATAACCAGTTGGTTCAGTAAGAATTGTTCCACCCGCCATTATCCTACTTCCTTCTGCTCTATAAAGATTTACATGAGTCACTCTACTTGATAATGTTCCCCTATAGAGACTCATAGTCACGTTTACATTCTTTTCTTCTGTTGTGCCTAATCGAACTGCACTTGATAAAGGACCTTCCTGATATCCGTCATATAAAAAAGACGCTTTATACCAAAATTCTTTACTAGCTGCAAAACTCGTATTTGTTATCATATTTGCTTGAGATAACGATATATCCAATGGGGCTGTTTGTTTTTTAGTCCAGTGTGAAAGACTGCCAGAAGAATCACTATTAATTAGGGCAAGTTTTCCATTCCCATTTCCAGAGTTAAGCCATAGGTCGTATGCAAAGCCAGTATCATCTGAACTCATAATGGCAGATTGTATTTTATCTTGGTCTGTAGTATAATCTCCCTGTGGAATGGCATCTGTCCCGAAAGCTATACTGAAAACAGTATCCGTACTATTATGTAGCCAACTGCCTGTATCATCTGTTGCATACCAATGGTTATTTGATAGTGTTCCTCCACTCGGGGTTACATCATTGTATTTTAGAGTAACTATTTTTGTATTATGATCTGTTATTCCCGAAGAATTTGTAGTATTAATAGCCATAAAAATTCTATCATCACTCACACTTGGAGAATTATGGCTATATATAGAAGTAATATTATCCCAAGTGGTATTTAAACTTGCGTCAATAAGGTCTCCGTCTGCTCCCCATTTCCCAATAATATCTGTACTTGTAGAGCTAGTTCTCAATCTCACGGGGAACCATTCAGTTGGGTCTGGATCGTTATTGTTTGTTGTGTCTTTATCGTATACTGGAGCGTAGCTATTTTTAACCCAATTCAGTACAGGTCCATTCATACTAACTACATCACCGGTTTCAACAACCTCACCTCCACCTCCGCCAATGCCAGTTAATGAGTCATTTGTTGTTACTAAACCTATGGTATGGGTCGGGTTTGCGTTAGGACCATTTAAATATTCGCAAATCCATCCTACCCAATCTGTCTCATTTGACTTCACTAATGTTGCCCTAGGGTAAGTTGTAATTCTAACCCAAGTAAGTAAGCTATCTGCGGGGGCAGCACTTGAACTGCTTCCCCTGCACCACCATCCAACTTTTAAATCTATGCCTCCTCCCGATGAACCAGTATTATGGGATAACCTATCTTCGTCTAAACCCATAAAAGGAGTTCTATCTGTAAATGTAAGTGTGCCACTTGTACCCGTTGGAGCAACTACATTTTGCAACATACCTGGACCTACATTCGTACCAGTAGTCCCTTGTGGAGAATTTATAGTAGAGCTTGATGAACCCCCATGAGACACACCATCAATATGTTTAGCAAGCCATATGTAATATGTAGAACTCGCCCCAGTTTCCATGATGTCCCCAATACTATATCCTACTTCACTACCACCTTGCGTAATCGCATAATTTCTTAGAATACTATGAGTAGAACTTGATATATCTAACCATAGTATATTTGCATCATTATTAACTATCATTAAATTGTTATTATGATCTAAAGCAAGGGTCTTTGTCTTTAAAAAAGTAAGATTTGAAACATAAATAGGATAATTAGAATCTGACTTATCTATGTAGTATAAATATGTACCATCATACTCAATCCCATAGATATAATCTCCATATACAACAGTTTTATAAAATGACGGAAAAGTCGTTGGAGAATGTAATTCAGCATCTTCAACATCAAGAAGCGTAGATGCAGCTTCTCCAAATTGTCCTTGACTGTGAAAACCACACCAAAGAGGTTTATTTTCCAAACCATTCCCCATTCCTACGTGAACTTCTTTATTATTCTTAACCATAACTGGAGTATCTGTATGATCAAATTGAGTATCTGAAATTCTGTTTAATAATGGAGCTGCGTTTGTGTCTTCTCCATAATAATTATCAATCTTACTAAACCTATTATCGCTATTATCAAAATAAACAAGATGCCTAGTGCCATTGTTATTGATCAAGGCAGAATTATTAGAAATAAAATTACTCGCAGAGCCGTATTTGTAAACTTTTGTACCACTTTCCAAATCCCCAAATTCTGAATGCCATCCAGATACACCAGTTAAGGTTTCTGTCCCTGTATTATTCCCAGAATAAGAAAGCACTTGAACGTATCCTTCGCTATCGGTGAATATTATACTACCAGAACCGGCAAAGACTGTTGAATCGGCCAATACTACGCTACTAGCTCCATTTGCATACGTTGAAGATGCGGTACTATTTCCTATATCTCCGCTATCTCTATAATATTTTATTATGTCAGAATTGATACCCTTTAAGATACCGTCCTGAGCCATAGGGTCTATATTTTCACTATAAGTTGCGGCTTCTTCTGGTATGTCTGTATCAGATGGAGTTAAAGCAGTTCCTACATTGAACTGCTTTATTTCATGGAGTCTTTTAGCCACGTATTATCTTGCCTCCGTATGTAGTAACACCATCATTTATATCCAAAACCATTAGATTAAAATTGCCATTCTCAAATATGTCTACCAACCCCACGTTATGAGTCCAGTTAGTAGGACGACCCTTTAGATAATCTTTTGACATATCAGTTAAGCATCCCATTGAATATGCCATGTGCGGTCCAGAGATATGGGTGATAACGGCTTTCTGTGAGTCGTGGGTGTGACCATAGATGATGTTGCATCCCATTTGTAAGGCGTGAGTTCTTGCATGGGCAATTCCCATGTAGTGTCCTCCGTGGTAAGCATATAACTTGCTTCCGAACACTTTAAAGACTTCACCATACGGATGCCATTCATATCCTCTTTCGTCAAACTTAAAGGCTCTTCTGGAAGTGTAATCTTCAAGGTAGGGGTTTTCTTCAACAAAGTGGTCGAACCATATTTCGTGGTTTCCCTGGGCAAACTGTTTTTTCGTACACTTAACCTTAGCCAGTGCCTTATCAATCCTATCAAGCCCCTCGTTACCAGCCTTAATTTCTTTATCAATAGCCGGTAATTGGTATTCAAGCGGAGGGCGTTTCTTTTTACTCCATTGCCAATGAGATACGCTTTCACCATCAATAGTATCTCCAATTAGTAGAAACGCAGTTGGCTTTACTGCTTTGATTACATTTAAGGCGCATTTAAAAGCCTTTTCATCGTGATTTGGGAAGTGAATATCCGGAAATACTACCACTCTTTCTTTGATTTTCATTGAGTATCCTTATGTTCATTCCCTACCCCTAGTCCAAAATTTCAAAATGTACCAGATCATCAAATACGTTATCTTTGGTTTCAAAATCTCCATTCCAATCGCCCCCCCATCTTATTTTAACGCCTAGACTTTTTGCAATTCCTTTTACATATCCCCCAAAGTAATGGAATCTATCCCTGTCTTTAAAATCTACTGGATACGGGTATACATCCATCGCCTTACCTAAAACGTGTTTTCCGAATTTGGTTTTACTTTTACCTTGTGCCACCAGTTCATTTTGACGTTCTTGGCTTCGCAATCCTTCCGTAACAGTACAATCAAATTCCTTAACTACTTCATTGAAGACATTCTGAAGTTTTGCATCCACTCCCTTCATATTGCCCTTACTTCTTTTCCCGAATTGTGGCATTAATCAGCATCCATATTTAAAGATTCAGCCAACTCATCAGTTACCATATCAACAATTTGCTTTGCTAACACCCTTTGCTCTGGATCACCAAACCCAGGCACATCTGGAACTGCTATTGCAACCGCATCAGCGATCTTTGTTTCAAAAGCGTCATCCTGTAATCTTTTTACTTGGCTCTCTAATACGCTCTTAAACATATCTTTTAGCCACTTTAATACTTTCTTACCCATCATACTATCCTCATTATTAGATTAATTATTATTGGAACAGCGAACATCGCCACTCCGCCCCATGTTCTTATTTCAACAAGTTTTACTTCGTGTTCAGCAACTTTGCCGTTTACTTTCTCAAGGTGCTTATCAATTCTTTCGATATGTTTAAAAATTGTTAGTTGTCTTTCGTTTAGTTTTGTTAAAAGACGAATGACCTCATCTCTATGCTTTTCAACACTCATTTTCCGCTTCCATTCATTCTACTCATTATACCATCCATACGAGATAACTGCTTTTCTAAATCAGATACAGATTCCATCAATGCTTCATGTCTTCTATCTCTAACAGCATCAGATTCATTCCATCTGCTGATTAATTTTATAATCATTCCTTCCATATTCTCTAAAGTCTCTGATTGTCCACGATTTTCAACTTTCAAATCTTCTAAAGTTTTTTGTTGAGACTCCGATTTCTTTGACATCGAAACCACCAGATAGACGAACATCACACCCACTACGCCAATCATTCCCGCTTCGCCATAAACTGCTATAAAATCCATTCATTAATCCTTTAGTTGACATTTGTCACCAATGTAGCATATTTCGCACATTTACTTCTTATTCCCTTTTTTCCAACTAAATGGATTTATGTTTAATTTTTTTTCGTAGAAAGAAACTCTATTTTCCAGTTCGAGTCTTTGTTGCTCTTCTTCCACGCTATGTCTATCAAGCAAACCCCTAATCGTGCCATCTGCTTCAGCAATCTGTTTTTCAAGGTTACCCAATCGAGTTTCAATACGATAATACCCGTAAACAAGCATCCCAGCCAAAGCCAGTAACTGACCGAGCCATCGAATATTAATACTGATGACAGCATTATCATCAACCACGCTCCCCCGATAACTTCGAGCAGTTTTGGGCTGTTCATTCACTTATGTATGTATAACTAACTTGATAATTGTACATCGTACTTACACAATTCAACATACTTTTCGGTGATTGTAATCGAGTAGTATTATTCTTCATCATCCCAATTCTCGCTGATATATGCTTTCACTTCTTCATTGGTGAATATCTTGATTGTACTTGGCAAAGCCTTTAATTCTGTGAATGTTAAATCCGACTTGATGCAGTATTCTGAACCATCTGGAGAATTTCTCTTGGCGAAAAATAATGGATGACGTTCCACACAATCATCAACTTTTGCTTGGTGGTCTGTAGTCACATCTACTTCCTGTACAGTATAAGTATAAGACTCACTTTCTTTTGGATGACTATTCTCCATTATATGCTCATCAATAGCCGTAATAAGTTCTGCCTTTGTACCACTCCCAGATATGCTATGGGTGTCCATAAATGCTTGAATTTCGGACTTTAAATCATCTTCGGTAGGTAGAGTCACATTCACATCACGAGTGCCTGTTTTATCAACATCCTTATATGTGAATGTCTGCCAATCATATCTCGAACTAATTCGAGTTGTAGCATCTTTTGGTATTATTAAATAGTGTGTATATTGACCTTTCATATTATTTCCTAACTGTGTTTGCTGAGTCCAACGTTATAATTATTTAATACTTCTGATGCGGAGAGTTCTTGTGAGTAAATGCGGACATCATCAATTTTGCCATCGTGCAAATAAGAACCTCGCCCTCCGATAGTAAAACTACCACTCCAATTTTTTGAAACACTATCAGCCGTTCCATCGGCACTTCCATTAACATAATAAGTCAAACCAGAAGTATCATTTCTTACAAAAGCAATATGATACCATTGACCAGTAGTTAGAGTCGTATCACCATAAACTGCCGATGAACTGTAGTCGTATGAATATAATTTATCGTTGCGATACCCGTAATAAAGAGAATTTCCTGTCCAATCAAACAACATTCTTATGTTGTCACCGCCTGTGCCAGTAGCAAGTTTAATCCAACAAGCAAAAGTATGAGTTACACCTATTGTTGCACTTGCACTCACATATTCAGCATCATTCAAAGTAAGGCAATTCTCGGTAGTGTCTGTAAGATAGAATCCTTGCGAATCTCTACCACTTGTAAGACCTTCCGTTAATACGATAGAATCGGGTGAACCCGATACTGTGCCGTCATTGTAGCCTACTAATTTTGCACCACTTACAGTAGCATCATTGTTGTTAGTAGTTTGGTCTTGGATTGTACTTGTGGTATCGCCACTCCCTGCACCCATTAACCAAGAGCCTACGCAGTTCCCAAATTGGGAATGTCCGCTTATTGATGAACGCTTGTCTATGGCATATAATTCAGAGACTTCTGTGCTTGTTAAGGCAATATCAAAGATTCCTAGCGATGAGATTTTGCCTTCAAAAAAATTAGTTTCTATTGCTCCTGTATTTTTTGAGCGGACACCTACAAGCATATTAGATACTGCTGACGATACTGAACAGTCTCCTGTAGCCGTAGTAAATGAACCACTACTATCAGCATCTCCATCTACATAGAAAGAGTAAGCATTATTATCTATTGTAAACCCCACAAAATGCCAAGCCCCATCATTAACTGTTATTGCACCTTGTTCACGTTCTTGACCTGTATTTCCATCGTTTGTCCTACCTAATTCTAACACACCATCCGACACACCAAAACTAAAAGGTACGTGGATGTCAGATGACGCTTCATTTCGAAGTTCTATAATTGTATCATCTGTTCTCCACCCAGAGCCCACACTCGTTCCACCAGTTGTATTTATCCAACAAAATATTGAATAGTCATTACTATTTCCCATTCCTTGAAAATCTGAATGAACCGCCTCGGAATCGAATAAAGCAACATAATCATCAACACCATCAAAACTCGCTACTCCAGTATTCGCTCTATCTGTCCAAGTAGTATCATTATCATTACGCCAATATCCTTGTAAGCCGATTGAACTGGCATAGTCACCACTATCAGCAGAAGCATCTAATGGTGTACCAGAATTGTAGAGAGCCGTTACTTCTGATGATGTTAATGCTTCATCCCATATTGCGACTTCATTGGTTAATCCCTTGAAATTACCAGAAGCACCTGAGTCCCAATGCTTCCCAATTTTTGCAGTTTGGTTTGTTGTTTGTGTTATTTCACCAACGCTTGATACTGTTGCTTCTAAAGCTCCATCTTGATAAAGATAAGCCGTGTCATTTGCACCATCCTGAACAATAACAAAATGATACCACCTTCCCACATCCATCACAGAGCCAAACTCTGTTTTTAATGATGCTCCACTTGTATTTCTTAAAAAGTAATATGGTTTATTATCTGTTCCATTATCTACTCCTAAAGCCAATGCAGTTTTAGCACTACTATCGTCATAACCCACGTTAAATATCCTTGCACCTATGGTAGTATTGCCTCCGTTCATAACCCAGATAGACAATGTTTTCTGTGGAGCATTAGTCCAATCTTTAAAAGCATTACCCAAATCTATATAATCATTACTCCCATCAAATACCATAGGCTTATTCTGCCTCACAATCCCTACTTGTGCTGTATCTGTTTCTGTTTTTACCCAAGTTGCACCAGATATTGTGCCGTGATTCTGATTACCGCTTCCATCGTAAGTATAGTCTCCATCACCTTCATTCATTTGTAGGTGTAGCGCCAAGTTACTCGATGAAACGCCTGTAGGTAGTATCTGCTCTGGGTTGAGATACATCTCTTGGATTTCAGATAAGGTTAAGGCAGAATTGAAGATTTTTAGCCCATTTATCAAGCCAGCATATTCATCGGCAGGGGAGCCATTACTATCTTGTGCTCCAATAAAGACTTCATCAGCAGATGTATAGTCACTAAATACAACACTTGTAGTATCACCGTCACCACTTGATGCTAACTCACCATTTACATAAATCTTGATGCCACCAACTCCTTCTATTGTAGAATCAAGAACTGCAACTATATGAGCCCAACCAACTGTACCATTAGCGAATACTACTTCATCCGTTTCTGCTGATGCACTATTTTCATTGGATTCAAATACATAACCAACCTTCCCATTTGTATTTACACTAAAATATTGCCAATCATCAGGTGGGGAATTTTTAGAACCGAATAATCTTCCCTGTGATGATGGTTGTCCATCTGTGGGCTTAATCCAACAACTAACTGAATGTGAGCCTCTAAATGTACTTTGGAAGGTAGAACCAGTATCAACATAATCATTAACCCCATCAAAGGATAAGGCAGTACCACTATGTAGTGTGCCATAGTTAATCGGGTCTACTACTCCGTGTGGTGATGATGTGTATCCTGTATTTATCGGAGATGTAACTGGTGGATAGCCGTGATTAGAGCCGTGAGAATCTGGGATATAGTATTCCTTAATAGACGCATTGTCAAAAGTATGTACACTTGTTGCGCCACTACTACCATCAGTTAGTTTTAAATCCTTGTCACCACTTACTGAAGATTTAAATATTCTTGTTAATTTTTTTCCAGATTCAACTCTTGCATAATCATCAGAACCATCATCATAACTTTCTGCACCATCAGTTAGCCAATGGTCTACTTTAACTTCAGCATAAGCACCCCCGAGTGGGGAACTAATATTATCAACTGTTAATTGATAGGTTTTATTTGCATCAAATGTTATAGATTGAGTTGCTCTTCCATTCGCATTAGTTGATGTAAGTACAAGTTGTTCATCTCTAACTTCTGCTGTTGCACCCGAAAGACTCCAACCCGAATAATCAGTATCAAAAGTACCATTTGTAACCATCTCACTACCAAGACTTGTTTCCCCCATATCATACCAAGATACCAGATTGGTCTTTAAATCTGCTGACAATCCAGCATACTTCTCGGTGAACATTAATTCTTGGACTTGAGATTGGGTTAATGCGGATGAGTGGATGGCATAATTAGCCATAGAACCTTCCCAGTATTCACTTGCTGATGGATAGTATCTTCCTATGTGGGCATCCCCACCCATACTCGTACCATTCGATGTCGCAGAACCTTCAGCAATTCCATCAACATAAAATCTTAAATCCGTACCGCTTTGAGTTATAGCATAATGGTGCCAATTAGTATCGCTTAAAGTATAACTACTTGCTCGATAACCAGTATCATACATTTTAAATGTATTGCTAACTATCGCAATCGTGATTCTACCACCCGATGTTGCTTGGTCATATAGTTCGTGCCAATTACTATCAGTAAAATCAGCCTTTGCCCAAGTAGATAAAGTCCAATTACTTGATGCAGAAGATGAAATAGTAACATAATCCGAAGTCCCATTGAAGTCAGTTGAACCTTCACTTAACTGCACGGCTTGTTTCGGAGTTGCTACATCTAAAATTCTCGGTATCTGTGGGGCGTTGTTTCCATATACTGTTGCATTAAGTGTACTGCCACTATTCGTACCATCATTACTTCCGTGACTATCTGTATAATCTACATCAAGCCCCCACCAAGACACTAAATTGGTTTTATCTATATTACCTAAATCGCTATACTGCTTATACATTATGCCTTGTACTTCTGAAGCGGATAAGGTTCGTTCCCAAATTGCAAAATTAGCAAAAGAGCCCTTTGTAAAATAGTTACTACCCGACTCATTACTACCAATTTTAGTGGTAGTAGTAACACTAATTGTTTGACTACTTGTTGATGCTGGTGTACCAGTCTGGACTCCATCAACGTAAGCCCTAAAATCTGTTCCGTTGTTTACTATTGATATATAATACCAAGTATTATAACTCCCAACAGAAAAAGTAGTAGAGATGGAGTTAAATTTAGCAGTTAGGGCTTTTTGGTCTGTATTGGAAGAAAAAACTACTACTCCATCATTGGAAGCATCTCTTGCAGAAAAATGATAATGATAGTTAGAGTCTTCAGTTATGTTAATCCAGTATGATATTGTAAAAATATTACTTTCGAGAACGTAGGTTGTATCAATATAATCATCACCATCAAACGAAGTTGAGCCTGTGGATGCGTGGGAGATTGGGCTGTTTTCACTCCCCTTAAATCTGAAAAATAATCGAAGATTATCTTGTACATAAGTAGCTACGCTTACAAAAAAACCTCTGGCAAGAGATATGCCTAGTCCTAACATACCTTAACCTAAATAGGCTACAACTTTACCACTCGCTAGAGTAAAAGCTGACCAACGACCATATATTGTCATTCCCAAAGGGAATGTAATACTATCCGATGTATCTCCATTGTTATTTGAGTCTCCAATATAAAGATTGGTTCCTGACTCTGGGGTTAAAGTCGTAAAAATTGTGTCTTCTAAAAATGAAATAGCCACAATCTCTTTACTTGAAATTGCAGTTGTTCCTGTTTCTAGAATTGAACCAGCTTGACCTAAGCTTACGTTTCCTGACTCTACTACTGAATATGATTGCATTCCCATCTTGTTTCCTCCAGTTATGCCTTACCGAGCTTGGGTATTCTCATGGGCATATTGATTAATTTGATTCTATGAAAGCTTTTAGACTGCTTGCGTATTTCCCTTCTAATAAAGTTATTTGTGCTTGTATAGCCTGTAT